>MDTC01103339.1_pt1 | contig 18214 bp, 9 predicted proteins | sample 811181 | NCBI WGS metagenome assembly MDTC01 (sample SAMN05326644, study PRJNA326480) | marine metagenome | isolation source: seawater | place: Pacific Ocean: North | collected 2011
AACAAAAAATGCATTATGAAGCGCTCGCAGGGCCTTCGGTACGTCTTTGGTCTCGACAACAATACTGATGTTTCGCTCAGTGCTGCCTTGTGCAATCGCTCGAATGTTCACCGTAGCATCAGCAAGTGCTTTAAATGCCCGTCCGCTCACTCCAACCTCTCGCTTCATACCACTACCCACCAAGGCCACAATGCTCAGCGCCTCATCAACACGGATTGGTGCAATCCGATTGAGTGTGATGTCAGAAGCCAAATCATGTTCTAGGGCAGTCAAACCTGCGTCGATATCGCTCGCTGCAATTCCAATGGTCAAACTATTCTCAGAGGAACTTTGGGTGATGAGTGTAACATTGACCCCAGCTTGCGCCAATGCTGAGAAAATCCGACTTGAAAACCCTGGACGCCCGATCAATGAACCGCCTTCCAGGGTCATTAGTGCAATCCCATCAACGCTGGACAGGGCTCGGACCGTATCAGCCTTTGAGGGGCTGGACACGATTCGGGTTCCAGGTGCTTCAGAGTTAAATGTGCTCCTAACGATCAATGGAATGCCTTTCTCACGCAACGGCGCAATGGTAGGATGGTAGATGACCTTGGCGCCGAAATGGCACAATTCCATCGCCTCCTCATAACTCATTTCGTCAATGACTTGAGCTTCTGGAACCATGCGCGGGTCAGCCGTCAACATACCGGGAACGTCTGTGGATTTTTCCAAGCAGTCCGCATCTATTGCACTTGCAATCAGGGATGCTGTATAATCGGATCCACCGCGCCCTAAGGTCGTGGTTTCGCCGGCGGCCGTTCGACCTATGAATCCCTCTGTAATCAGCACTTCGAAGGAATCATCTGCTTTCACGCCTTCTCGAATGTTCCGGTATGAAATTTCCGGATTCACCTCAGCGGCACCAAACTGATCATCAGTGGAGATCCAATCGCGGGCATCAATTCGTCTTGCCTTCAGGCCGACCATGTCTAACCAAGAATGCACGATGGGAACGGCCAGGCGTTCTCCGAATGAAACCAACTGGTCCATGCTCTTCGCGCTGAGCTCCTCGAGCAGACAGATGCCTGAACAGAGGGAGCGAATCCGATCAAATTTATCCTGCAATTCAGAGCGAACATCTTCATGCGATGCCATGCCCAATTCATCCAACGTCTTGCGGTGCCTCTCTATCAAATCATCCAACAAGTCAACATAACCGGCATCACCTTGGGCTGCTTTCAATCCAATTTGAATGAGGCCATTAGTCACCCCTCCCATCGCTGAGCATACCACGATTCGCTGCTTGCTGCGACGTGCCACAAGCACGTCACGCACACGCTTCATGGCCTCCGCAGACACCAGCGATGAGCCGCCAAACTTCAATACTTCCATTCTGTCATTCATTTGCAGCGCGGTTACCTGGGAAATACCCGGCACACGCCGCACATGTTCCTACGCATGGGTAAGGTGTCGGGTTACGCGAAACTTCAATTACCTCAGGCGTTAGGCCCAAATTTTTCGATAATCTCTTGGCTCACGCCCGTATTGGAAAACCCTCCGTCATGGAATAAATTCTGCATGGTCACATACCGAGTGAAATCACTAAAGAGTGAAATACAGTAATCCGCACAGGCCGTGCCATCGGCATTACCTAGTGGACTCATTGACTCGCTGTAGGCGATGAACTCATCAAAGCCTTTGACACCGCTTCCAGCCGTTGTGATCGTTGGACTTTGACTAACCGTATTGATCCTCACCTTTCTTTCGACCCCGTAATGGTAGCCGAAGCTACGGGTGATGCTTTCCAGCAAGCTCTTGGCATCAGCCATGTCCCCATAATCCGGGAAAATGCGCTGGGCTGCGATGTAGGTCAGTGCAACAACACTGCCCCACTCCCGAATGGCATCGAGTTTTTTAGCGACCGCCAGGGTCTTGTGAAGGCTAATTGCCGAGACATCCAAGGTCGTTTGAAGCCAGTTGTAGTTGATGTCGGTGTAATGCTTGCCTTTCCGGACATTGGGACTCATACCAATGGAGTGCAAAACAAAGTCCACTTGGCCGCCAAAATGCTCCATTGCCTGTTCGAACAGGTTGGTCAGGTCCTCGACACTTGTCGCGTCTGCGGGTACCACGGGAGCGCCCCCAACCTGCTTTGCGAGTTCATGTATCTCTCCCATGCGCATCGCTACTGGTGCATTGGTCAACACCAGTTCGGCTCCTTGGGCATGCGCTTGAATCGCCGTTTTCCAGGCGATCGACTGGTCATTCAAAGCACCGAAAATGATGCCCTTTTTCCCTTTCAATAGATTCTCTGCCATGGTAGTACTGAATAGTGCAACAAACCTACTTCAGATTTTCGAGACCTCCATCGGCCAAATCTTACCCGGATTCAACAATCCTTTAGGATCAAACTGCGCCTTAATGGCACGTTGCAATTGCAATTCGATTGGACTGAAGGCCAAGTCCATGTAGGGACGTTGTACCCATCCGATGCCATGCTCCCCGCTGATCGTGCCTCCTAAAGCCACCACCTTTTCGAAAATCGACCTGATGGCAACAGGGAGATCTTGCTCCCACGTAGCTTCCGAAACGCCGCGCTTTAAGATGTTGACATGGAGGTTTCCGTCTCCTGCATGTCCGTAACAAATGCTTTCAAACCCGTATTTCGCACCTATCGCTTTAACAGCCTCGAGCAATTCAGGCAAAGTACCACGTGGTACCACAGTGTCTTCCTCTTTGTAGACACTGGCCGCCTTGACCGCTTCACCTACAATTCGCCGGAGCTTCCACAGCTGGTTTTTCGCAGATTCATCTTGTGCCAACAGCGGCTCACCTGCTCCGCAAGCTTCAACAGCAGGGAAAATCCGTTCCAGCTGTGGCATCAATTCGGAGGGGTCAAATCCGTCCACCTCAATCAACAGATGCGCCTGTGTGGCCTCGTCCATCGCAGGCGGGCGAACTCCGGCGAAGTCAGCTGCAATCTCGATAGCTTCGCGCTCCATAAACTCCAGCGCAGAAGGTTGGTTGCCCTGCGTAAAAATTTCGGAAACAGCACGGCACGCTAGATGAGCATCTGCAAAAGGCACGAGCATCAAGGCCGTATGACGAGGCCAAGGCAACAGCTTGAGCGTGGCGCGCGTAATGACGCCGAGCGTTCCTTCGCTGCCCACCATCAAAGCCGTCAGATTGTAGCCGGTGCTGTTTTTCAAGGTGTTGGCACCGGTTTCAATCACCGTTCCATCCATCAAAACAACCTCCAAGTTGAGCACCCAATCCTTGGTCACTCCGTATTTTACAGCACGTGGCCCCCCACTGTTCTCAGCAAGGTTTCCGCCAATGGTGCAACTTCCACGAGACGCCGGATCCACCGCGTAGAACAAACCGCACCCTTGCACCGCCTCTTGCAATTCCTGGACAATGACGCCTGGTTCGAGGACGACCTGGTGATTGCGTTCGTCGATGTTGACGATTCGGTTCAAACGCCGCGTGGACAGGGATATTCCGCCCTGCACAGGGAGTGCACCGCCACTTAAACCGGTCATGGCACCGGCCGGCGTAACCGGAACGTTGTGCTCATGGGCCCACTTGAGAACTGCTTGAACTTCTTGTGTACTTGCCGGTTCGACAACCAATCCCGGCATAAACACCAAATCCTCCGTGTAATCGGAGGCTAATCTGCGGCGGATTTCCTCCGCGTCCGAAAAGCTTAGCTTCCCATCAAATTCCGTCTGGAATGATTTTTTCCACAAATGCCGCATACCATCAAACATAACTCTGTGTGCTGAATAATCCTGCGTCGATATGGACTTGTTATCTTGCAAAACGCAAAAACAAACCACCAGAAAGTCATGCAACATAATATTCATCGCACGTGGGCATTGGGCTGTTACCTCGTCCTCTTCATTACTGCACCATTGGGTGCCCAAGACTTACCCTTTGATTCGTTGAGCAATGAGCTCATCTGGTACAGCAGCGAATTCCAAGAAGAGCGGGTTGGGGGCATACGGTCAATGAACGACGGAAAACACTACACCAGCTTGGAGCGAACTGATGCTGGGAGTGCGATCGTCAAGTATGCATACAGAACCGGCCAAGCGGTGGACACCATTGCGACTAGCGTACGCGCTTTTGGCACACAAGACCTGGGAATCAGCGGGTATTCATTTTCTGCAGACGAGCGGCACGTGCTGCTAACCACAGATGAACAGCCCATCTATCGGTATTCGTTCTCGGCAAACTTTCACGTGTACGAGACCAAGACCCAAACCTGCAAAGCACTGACGAATTTTGATTTAGGTGGACAACGCCTCGCTGCATTTTCTCCTAATGCAGCGCATGTGGCGTTCATGCGAGATAACAATGTCTTCATTGTTGAGCTCGCTTCTATGGAAGAAACCCAAGTAACCTTTGATGGTGAGGTTAACGCGGTAATAAATGGTGCCACCGATTGGGTGTATGAAGAAGAATTCGGTGACGACAATGGGATGTTTTGGTCGCCCGACGGCCGCTACTTAGCCTTCATGCGCTTTGATGAAACCAACGTCAGGGAATTTGGCATGCCCATGTACGGTGAACTGTATCCAGAACCGTACGAATTCAAGTATCCGAAAGCAGGGGAAGACAACGCCTCGGTTGAAGTAAAGGTATTTGACCTGAAACGCAATAAAATGGGAACGGTGCTGCACCCAAAGGCGGAGTATATACCCCGGGTGAAGTGGGGAGTTTCTAGCGAGCAATTGCTCGTGTTCACAATGAATCGCCACCAAAGCGTCTTGAACATTCACATGGGAAGCTGCAATCGTGGGGTAGAACTACTGATAACGAAAAAAATCTGGTCTGAACAAGCGAGCACTTACATCGACATTACGGATGACATCACCTTTTTGCCCAATGGCCAGTCGTTTCTCATGACCAGCAAGCGGAATGAATTCAACCACCTTTATCAGTTTTTCTTGGATCGAGAAATGGAACCCTTACAATTGACTTCGGGCAATTGGGATGTTCTTTCTGTTCAGGGGTACGACGCAAAGCGAAAGCAAGTTTACTTCTCGTGCTCTTTCAATGGGGCAACACAGACCCATCTTGCTCGTGTTGACCTCACAGGCACCATGTCCATCCTGCACGAAGAGTCGGGCAGCCACCGGGCGGCCTACTCCACTTCATATGACTACTACATCCATACCCATCACACGGCCAACACCCCCCCCGTCTACACCCTGAAAGACCGCTCCGGCCAGACCGTCCGGGCCTTGAAAGACAATGCCAGCCTCAATACCACCCTTGAGAAATACAACCTTCAGCCCAAGGAATTCTTCACATTCAAAAACGATGCCGGTGTTGAGCTGAATGCGTGGATGATCAAGCCCCCTGGCTTTGATTCCAGTCAATCGTATCCTGTATACGTCTCGATTTATGGGGGACCTGGCGTGAACACGGTTTCCGACAGTTGGGGCGGCGCCAACTACTACTGGCATCAACTACTTGCTCAGCAGGGCTATGTCGTTGCCAGTGTAGATCCCCGTGGTACCCCAAAACGTGGTCGTGAGTTCGAGCACGCCACCTACAAGGAATTGGGCAAACTAGAGACAGAGGATTTTATCGATTTTGGAGAATACTTGGGTGCCAAATCGTACGTGGATTCAGAGCGCATTGGCATCCAAGGATGGTCATATGGTGGCTTCATGACATTGCTCTGCATGACAAAAGGAGCCGAAGTGTTCACAGCCGGGATTTCTGTGGCGCCAGTAACGAATTGGCGTTACTACGACACCATTTACACCGAGCGCTTTATGCGGACGCCTGCTGAAAACGAAAGTGGTTACGACGACAACAGCCCTGTCAATCACGCTGAGAAGCTAAAGGGTGCCTTACTCCTGGTGCACGGATCAGCAGATGATAACGTGCACTTTCAAAATTCCATGGAAATGGTGAACGCCTTGGTTGCTGAAGGAAAGGACTTCGACTTCTTTGCTTACCCCAACCGCAATCACGGCATTTACGGAGGCAACACGCGCCTTCATTTGTTCAACATGATGCTCGACTTTGTGCGCGAAAACCTCTAATGCATTAGATTCACCGGAAAATTCTAACCCAATGACTGATTCAACCACCGTGCCTTCGGGCCATCCCAAAGGGCTATACACTCTGTTTTTCTCCGAAATGTGGGAGCGCTTTTGTTACTACGGCATGCGCGTTCTATTGACCTTGTTCTTGGTCAAGTCCCTTTTGAAGGGCGATTCGGAAGCTAGCTTAATCTACGGCGCTTACACTGCATTGATTTATGCCGCACCTGTATTGGGTGGCCGAATGGCCGACAAATACCTCGGGTATCGGTATGCCATCATACTTGGTGCCGTAATGATGGCCATTGGTGAATTCCTCATCCTTGGAGCCACGGAAGTGTTCGGAGGCAATGAGGCATTCATGTTACTCGGTATGGGCGCATTGATTGTAGGAAACGGCTATTTCAAAGCCAACATTTCGACCATCGTTGGTAAGCTGTACGAAGATGGCGACCCAAGAAGGGATTCAGGTTTTACGATCTTCTACATTGGAATCAATATTGGTGCCTTGATGGCCACTACCATTGTAGCTTTCGTTGGTGAAACCTATGGATTTCAATATGGATTCGGACTTGCAGGCATAGGCATGTTGGCCGGTTTGCTCATCTTCTGGACTGGCCGAGACAACTACAGTGCCGCCGCTGGATTGGACGTCACAGAAGACGGATTAAAGTCTGTCGGACCACTGAAGATGTACCAGGCCATATCCATCGGCTCGCTCGCTTTGATTCCACTCTGCTATTTCCTCATTAGCCAGAACGAATGGATGACCTACTTGCTCACAGGGCTGTTCGTGTATATCGCGTACTCCATGATTCAGGCCGGAATGAAGGAAGGAATCATATGGCGGGACCGCATGATTGCCCTGATCATTTTCATGATCATAAATACCGTATTCTGGGCATGCTTCGAGCAGGCAGGAACGTCACTGACGCTGTTTGCTGACCGCAACGTCAGTCGAGAAATCTTGGGCTGGACGATGCCTGCCTCCATGACCCAATTCTTCAATCCTGCTTTCATCATCATATTTGGCTCCATATTTTCCGTGATGTGGGTCAAGCTTGACCAAATTGGAAAGAACCCAAGCATTCCTATGAAATTCGCGTTGGGTATACTGCAATTGGGAGCCGGCTTCTTGGTTACTTTGGTCGGATTGCAATTTGCGGATGAGCAAGCCATGGTGCCACTTCTGACTTTGGTTTTCTTGTACATGCTTCACACCACGGGTGAACTGTTCCTCTCGCCTATTGGACTTTCCATGGTAACCAAATTATCTCCGAAGAGCATGGCGGGTACCGCCATGGGCGCTTGGTTCTTGAGCTTCGCTATGGCGAATTACCTCGGTGGCATCATTGCCTCCCTTACCGGAGGACATGGTGGCGATGGCGTGGCGCTTTCACCAGAAGAAGGCCTCGCCCAATACACCGACATATTCTCCACCATCGGTTTAGTCCTTGTCGCTTTCGCCGCACTTATTGCTGTTTGCAACAAACCCCTGAACAAACTCATGCACGGTGTACGTTAAGCTGCCACAAATGCAAGTAACCTCCATGGTTACTTCACAACCTTTACGAAAAGCGCCTCCGGGCGCTTTTCTTTTGCGATATTGCAAGAAATAAAAGCTATCAATGACTGCCCGACATCCTTTCTCCTCCGTTCTGGTGTTCGTCGCTATAGTCGGCATGCCGTGGACCGCGTTTGCACAACAAACATCCGTTAACTGGATGTCCCTTGAGGAAGCGATTGAAGCGCAGAAAGATGAGCCCCGCAAAATCATAATGGACGTTTACACTCAATGGTGTGGGCCATGCAAAATGATGATGCGCAACACCTTTACAAATGGCGACGTGATTTCCTACCTCAACGCGAATTACTACGCAGTAAAATTCGATGCGGAATCTCAGGAACCGGTAACATACCAAGATCGCACCTTTGAGAATCCCGGATGGAATCCCAATGCGCGCGGTCGCAACAGCACTCATCAACTTTCTCGTGCGTTGGGCGTTAACGCCTATCCGACGCTCGTCTACTTTGACGAAAATTCGATGGTCATTACCCCTATTTCCGGTTACAAAACTCCGCAGCAATTGGAATTGTACCTGAAATTCTTCGCAGAAAAATACGCCGATGGTGTGCAGCAGGGGCAGTGGGAAAAGTACCGAGACTCGTTCTCCCCGAGCTTCCAATAAACAGCACGTACTGGCAAAGAAATTGGCTGGTTTTAAAAGCATGTAGAACCACCTGCTGTTGCCTATATTTGCAGCCTGAAGCAGCGCATCACCCAGGTTTAGGACTGCGAGATTCCATCAATTCAAATAGCGTCACAGAATGAGTGAGACAGCACAACTAATTCTCAACGGGGAAACATATGAATTCCCAGTAATCGAAGGTTCTGAAAAGGAGAAAGCCATTGATATCTCCAAGTTGCGTGCGCAAACGGGTTACATCACGTTGGACTACGGATTCAAGAACACTGGGTCCACGCAAAGCGCTATCACCTACCTAGACGGGGAAAACGGAATCCTGCGGTACAGGGGATACTCCATCGAAGAATTGGCCGAAAACGCCTCCTTCATTGAGGTGGCGTATCTACTGATTTACGGCGATCTCCCGAACAAAGCACAACTCGACTATTTTCAGGAAGGCATCACGCACCACACCTTGGTGCATGAAAACATGAAGCGATTCTTTGACGCTTTCCCACTGGGTGCGCACCCAATGGGCATGCTCAGCTCGATGATTTCGAGCCTAAGTACGTTCTACCCAGAATCGCAGAACCCCAATCGATCAGTGGTTGATATCGAATTGACCATCCATCGGTTGATTGCCAAGTTGCCAACCCTCGCCGCTCAAGCCTACAAGCACAACATGGGGCATCCGACGGTATACCCATCCAACGAACTGAGCTACTGCGGGAATTTCTTGCAAATGATGTTCACGCTGCCTTCAGAAAAGTACACGGTCAATCCCATCGTTGAAAACGCCATAAACAAGCTGTTGATCTTGCACTCCGATCACGAACAGAATTGCTCCACCTCCACGGTGCGTGTTGTCGGTTCATCACAAGCCAATTTGTACAGCAGCGTATCTGCAGGGATCGCGGCACTTTGGGGGCCGCTACATGGCGGTGCAAATCAAGCAGTTATTGAAATGCTTGAGGCCATTCGCGAAGACGGCGGAGACCTACAAAAGTGGATAGACAAAGCCAAAGACAAAAACGATTCGTTCCGATTGATGGGCTTCGGGCACCGAGTTTACAAAAATTTCGATCCCCGTGCTCGTATCATAAAGAAGGCCGCAGATGAAGTGCTCGGGCAGCTCGGGATTGACGATCCCGTTCTAGACATCGCCAAGCAATTGGAACAGGTAGCCTTGAACGACGAATACTTCGTCCAGCGGGGACTGTATCCGAACGTAGACTTTTACTCCGGCATCATCTACCGCGCCTTGAACATTCCTACGGATATGTTCACCGTGTTGTTTGCCTTAGGTCGATTGCCGGGGTGGATTGCGCAGTGGAAGGAAATGGTAGAAAATCGAGAACCCATCGGGCGGCCTAGACAGGTGTTTACCGGCTCTCGGGCGCGCAGTTTCGTGCACTTGGACGATCGCAAGTAACATGAGCGCCGACTTGAAAGGCGGCGAAGTGACTCTGACCATTGACGCCAATGGCATAGGCACAATCATGTTTGGGCATCCCGCAAGCAATTCGTTACCTGGTGCCGTCCTCGACTTGTTGGCCACAACCATTGAGCAAGCATCAAATGACGCTAATTGTGCTGTCATTGTTTTGAAATCTTGGGGTGAACGAGCCTTCTGTGCAGGAGCGAGCTTCGACGAATTGATGTCCATCGAAAATGAAGCAGAGGGCCTTAATTTTTTCAACGGGTTCAGCAAGGTCATCCTTGCCATGCGGCGTAGTTCGAAATTCATTCTTTGCCGGGTTCAAGGCAAAGCCGTTGGAGGCGGTGTTGGCATTGTTGCCGCAGCGGATTACGCATTGGCTACCTCTTTTGCAAGTGTAAAACTTTCTGAACTCGCCATCGGTATCGGACCATTTGTCGTAGGTCCTGCCGTAGAGCGCAAAATGGGTAAGTCGGCGTTCACGGCGTTGGCCATAGATGCCGCCACATGGTATGATGCACGATGGGCAAAGGAACAAGGACTCTTCACCGAAGTGTTTAACGCTACCGAATCCATGGACGAAGCGATTGATACCTTGGCCAAGCGCTTGGCGGCTTCTAACCCAGAGGCCATGGCAGAATTGAAAAGCGCGTTTTGGATCGGGACCGAGAATTGGGAAGCAATCCTGCCGGAACGGGCCGCGATTTCAGGGCGACTGGTCCTGAGCGATTTTACGCGAACTGCCATCAACCGGTTCAAAGACAAGTAGCACCAGCTTTCACTTAAAGGCATTGAAAAGGGCGCCCAGTTGGGCGCCCTTCCTATTGGCGTTTTTTATGGGCATCAGTGAACGAGCATACGCTTGGAGCCGAACTTGGCGCCATTACGCAGAACGATGTGGTAAAATCCCGTTTCTACGCCATTCAAATCAAATTGAACGGGTTGCCCAATGAAGTTACGCTCAAGGCGCAAGACCAATCGACCTGAAGCGTCGAGAACTTCAATAACCGTTTTTCCATTCAGACCGGTGCTCTGAATCGAGAAGGAACCATTGGTGGGATTGGGATAGATATCAAACTCAACCACTTCCAACTCGGCAATGCCTGTAACATTATCGATAATCACTTCGATGGTCGCGATGCATCCGTTGGTATCGGTAACCGTTAGCACGTAGGTGCCCGCGGAAAGATTGGAAAGCACGGGCACGTTGCTGGTGAAGTCATTCGGACCCGTCCATGAGAACTCGTAAGGGAACGCACCTCCGGTGACAATCATGTTTATCGAACCATTTGAACCGCCTTCTACTTCATCCGTTGCATCAAAGATAAGTTCAATGTCGCAGTAGAAGCAGCTACCATCATCGTCTGTGGCCTCTGTGTTATAGTTCTCGGCCTCTGGATCAGTGCAACCGGCAACCTCTAATTCATCACATACGCCATCGCCGTCCGAATCGTTCAAGCAGTTGCCTTCACAATCGTAGTATGCCTCGGCATACTCGCACATCCCGTCATCATCGGTAGCCGATGCGTCGTAATTGCAAGCCGTCTCATCCGTGCAACCGGCAACCTCCAACTCGTCGCATACACCATCTCCATCGGCATCGTTCAAACAAATGCCATCGCAGTCGTAGAATTCATCGGCATATTCGCACATGCCGTCATCATCGGTCGCAGTTGCATCGTAGTTGCATGCCGCTGCGTCCGTGCATCCAGAAACCTCAAACGGGTCGCACACTCCGTCACCATCGGAATCGGCCAAGCAGTTGCCGTCGCAGTCGTAGCCAACTGCGGGGAACTCGCAAGAACCGTCGTTATTCGTCGCATCCATATCATAGTTGCACGCCGCTGCGTCCGTGCATCCTTCCACCTCTAACTCATCGCATATGCCATCGCCGTCCATGTCCATCAAACAGCTGCCATCGCAATCGTAGTACACAGCAGCAAACTCACACGAACCGTCTTCGTTTGTCGCGTTCACATCATAGTTGCAAGCCAATTCGTCGGTGCAACCAGCAACCTCCAACTCATCGCATACCCCATCACCGTCCATGTCCATCACGCAGTTGCCATCGCAGTCGTAGTAGGTTTCAGCATAAGTGCAAGAACCATCGTCAGCCGTAGCTGCAGCGTCGTAATTGCAAGCGGTGTCATCCGTGCAACCTAGGCAACTGTAATCGCATGAACCGTTATCCACAGTGTAAACCGGATCGTAGTTGCATGCACCTTCATCAGTACATCCAACGCAAGAGGTGTATTCGCAAAAGCCGTCATCGAATAACGCGTCAGGATCGTAGTTACAGGCTGAAGGATTCGTGCACCCTGCGTTGCAACTGTAATCGCACGAGCCGTCCTCGTAAATTGCATCGGGGTCAAAGTTACAAGCAGTGTCATCAGTGCATCCTAAACAAGACTCGTAGTCACACGTGCCGTCATTGTCTGTAGCGTCCAGGGAGTAATTGCATGCGAATACATCCGTACAACCGGGAATCTCCAATTCATCACAAATACCGTCACCATCGACATCGCTCAGACAGCTTCCATCACAATCGTAGAAAGCTTCCGCATAAACGCACGAACCATCGTCTTCTGTTGCATCTGCATCGTAGTTACATGCCAGATCATCGGTACACCCTCCATCAGCGACGGACGGATTGTAGGTGCCAACTCCACAGAAATCAAACGTGAAATATAAGCTAGCTGAACCCACACCATTTTCGAAAACCTGAGCGTTGAGGGTGCCGCAAATCTCTCCTGCCGTGGTCATTTGCAAAAACAGCACCCGCATATTTTCGTCTGGCGTTCCATTGGGTGCACCATTCAAAACATACCATGCCCCTCCTACTGAGGAGTCTATTACGACATTCTGGCCGTCCAAATCGGAACCAAAAGCAAAGCAATCGACAAAAGGTTGAGCTGGATCTTCTAAGGTCGCGATGGCCACTTCATCGCCTGACTCTTGCTGTTCAATTCCTATCGTCACCCAGCTATCACCCGCCAATTCAGGGAAGAAGGCAAGAAATGCTGGATTCACATTACTCGCCGTTACTCCACCAAATTCACTGTTATAGAATGAATTATCGGAGGTCGAGATCATCAATGGCGCATTATCTCCTCCGTAAATGGATGAGAGAAAATCATCCGTATTGGCCATGTTTATGTACATACGGTAAGTGGTCTGGCCTGAGATAATATCGGCCGCATGCTCTTCGAGCGTCAGCGTATATTCCTGAGCTGATACGAAAGCAAAAAAGCTCAGCATCAAAGGGACCATGAATGCGCGAAAACACTTTATCATTTTTCTTGGAGGATTTGTGTGAAGTGCAATTTAACCCAGAATAGAAAAAGTCGGACGTAACCGTCCGACTCTCTCTCAATTTCGTCAACAAACGAGTTTACCTATTGACATATAATTTCTCTTGTTTCACAGAAGTCCCATTGGAGACGCGGATGATGTAATGACCAATTGCACAATGTCCAACAGGAATCCTGAGCAGTTGTCTTGCGGCCGTTGCTGTTTCTTGCCACAGCAAACGGCCCGTACCATCAAACAATTCCAACATTAAAGCTTCGTTCACTTCCGGCAACTCGACCGTCACCCAATCTGCAGCGGGATTGGGGTAAACACGAAGTTTCCAACCTTGATTGAATTCAGCAACAGCTACAATCGTCTCCACCACAATTTCAAATGACTGTGCGTTGCATCCGTTCGCATCGGTCACTGCCACCTGGTAAATTCCCGGGTTCAAGTCATCGATATCCTCAAGCGTTGACGTAAAGGATCCGTTCATACCAGCCCATGCGTAAACATAAGGTTCGGTGCCTCCGCTCACTGTGATGGATATGCTTCCTTCCTCAGCGTTTTCCGCAGAACCCACAACTTCGTCAAGCAGCACAATCAGTGGATCAGGCTCATTTATTTCGACCGAAATCGTATCCACACATCCCATTTCGTCGACTACAACCACGTCATAAACGCCACCAGAAAGATCAGTGAAGACGGAATCCGTCTGTTCGATGTTGAGCGGCAATAACGTGTAAACGAACTCGCTTGAATCTGGCATCGCGCCCTCAACAGCAACTGAGATGACTCCGTCACTAGCCTCAGCACAACCAACATCAGTCACCGCTGCAGTAACACTCAACGTGCAGTAAAGGCATGAGCCATTGTCATCCGTTGCCTCAACGTTGAAATTCAACGCTGTCTCATCTGTGCAACCCGCAATTTCAAGTTCATCGCAAACGCCGTCGCCATCCACATCGTTCAGGCAGTTCCCATCGCAATCATAGAGAATCTCAGGGTACGAACAGTTTCCATTATCCGTATTAGCCAAGGGATCAAAGTTGCAAGCTGAAGCGTCAGTGCATCCCAACGCAATGGCAACACATGAACCGTCATCGTATTCTGCTCCGTCATCGTAGTTGTAAGACTCAGCATCCATACAGCCACAAGCATTTTGAAAAACCGGCGCGTTGGTCCAGGTTGTTCCCTCGAATGCAAATGTGTGCACGGAGGCATTCTCGTTATCCCCACCTTCAAAGACCTGAACATTCAATTGGCCATTCGGCACACCGGATGTCGTGACCTGGGCAACCAAAACCCGCAATTCGTCGCCGGCAATACCATTGGACCCCCCATTTAGGATAAACCAGGAGCCCCCCACCACATCGTCCATACTAAGCGTTTCACCGGATTCGAATTGAGCGATCCATCCCTCGGCCCCAGAAGCTCCTACCGCATTCACGAGGTTTTCTCCAAGCATCGTTGGTCCATCTACACCGATGGTAACCCAACTGTCGTACTCCAATTCAGGGAACGTATCATAAAAAGCAGGATCAATGTTTTGCCCCAAGTGTGAACCAAACGGATGTTGATACCAACTCGAGTCAGAGGCCAATGTTAGCGTGTCCACATCGTTACCATAAACCGCGGAAACAAAGTCATCGGGCCCAACGGTGGTCACATACAACCGATACGTGGTCATTCCCGCCAAGTCACCCTCCTCGTGAACAGCCACCGTATCGATTTCCAATCCATAAGCAATAATTTCATCATTTGCACACGAACAGAAGTCACAGCTAGCGTCATCATCCGTTGCCAAAAGACTGTAGTTACATGCATTCACCGCGGTGCAGCCTTCTATTTCCAATTCGTCGCACACGCCGTCGCCATCCGCATCGTTTAGACACGCACCTGAGCAATCCACATAGTCCTCCGGGTAAATACACGAGCCATCGTCGTTTGTCGCTTCCGAATTGTAATTACACGCTAAAGCATCCACACATCCGTCTGTGGCAACGAGGACCACTATCGTTTGATCGAAGTTCGCTGCATTGCCACATGCGTCGGTTGCTGTATAGCTGCGCACGTACGTCGCCGTATCACCTGCCAATTGGATGAGCACATCCGAGGAAATCCACTGAGCATTGCCATCGCAAGCATCTTGTATGGCCACAAAAGGTTCCGGAATTTCTTCTCCCGCTTGTTCGTTTACCTCAATCAACTCTTCTGGTTGATTTAAAAAGAAAGGAGCCAAGGTGTCTGCCACTGTAATGACCTGAATCGCCTGAGCTGTATTCCCAACGTCATCGGTCGCATAAAAAGTCCGGGTACAGAGGTAGTTGTATGGCGGACAATCAAAAATAAACTCAATTGGACCGTCGATAAACATGACTTGCACCGATTCGTCGCATTCATCCTCGGCGATGGCCATGACCGTGGGCATGGCCTGATCACACTGTATGGTTGAATCCGCGGGAACGAAAATAAAATACGGGGCAACCGTGTCTTGCACGCAAGGATCGACGTAGTAATCACATGAACCGTCATCATCTGTGGCCATGAAATCATAATTATTGGCCTCTACGTCCGTGCATCCCAAAATCTCCAAAGCATCACAAACGCCGTCTGTATCGGCATCTTCCAAACAGTTGCCGTCACAATCGTAATGTTCTTCGGCGTATTCACACGAATCGATTGTGGGCAGCCCGCAGGCATCTTGGAGTCCTATCAGCTTATTAAATCCACTGTTGATGCCATCACCGTTCTCAAAAAACTGGACGTACAATTGACCGTCCATATTTCCATCGGTCGTAAACTGTCCGAGCAGAACTTTCTTGTCTTCACCAGCGATGCCATTTGAAGCTCCATTCAAAATGTACCAGAGGCCACCGAGGGCATCAGAGATGTTCAACGAACCACCCTCCTCAAACGGCTCCACCCAAGGATTCAAACCTTCCAAAATGCTCACCCCCGATTCACCGTTGGCACTTTCAGCAGCTCCATCCAATCCAATTGTTACCCAAGAATCGTAAGCAACTTCAGGAATGAAAGGGAATACCAAGGGGTTCGAACTTTCACCCAAAACTCCACCCGCTTCATGCTGGAAGAACGAAGTGGTCGTATGAATGAATGAAGAAAATTCGTCATCACCGGCTACCGCACTCACGAAATCATCCTCGTTTTCACAAAGCGCATAAATGCGGTAGGTTGTGTAGCCCGATAAATCAGTCGTACCGACCATGCCGTCGTGTTCCGCATACGCCTCGACTTCGATGCAGTAGGCTTCATACGGTGTGAAATTACAAGCGAACTCATCGTTGCACACCGCAGGATACGTGCATGAACCGTCTTGGTCCGTGGCACTTACATCGTAGTTCAAAGCAAGCGCATCGGTACAACCGATAATTTCCAATTCATTGCAAACGCCATCGCCGTCATTGTCGCCAAAGCATTCGCCAGAGCACGAGTAGAATTGCTCAGCAAAGGAACAGGAAGCATCATCCGCGATGGTATAAACCGGATCATAATTGCAGGCACCCTCTATGGTGCATCCAACGCACGAAAGAAAATCACAACTGCCATCCGATGAAGTCGCATTCGGATCAAAGTTGCACGCCAATGGATTGATGCATCCAGAAATGGAGAACGTACAAGAACCATCGTCATCCGTAGCTGATTCATCAAAATTTTCAGCCGTCTCATCCGTACAGCCTCCTATTTCAAACTCATCACAAACCCCATCCGCATCCGAATCATTGATGCACGTGCCATCGCAGGCGTACCCTTCTTCTGAAAAAACGCAGCTGGCTGGATCAGACAATGTGTAAGACGGATCAAAGTTGCAAGCAGTCGCGTCCATGCAACCGGTACAACTCTCGTAATCGCACGTCCCGTCGGTTTCGTTGGCCTGAGGGTCGTAGTTACAGGCCAAGGGATTAAGGCAGCCTAAAAAGACACAATTGCCATCATCAATGGTCGCTGTTGGATCGTAGTTATCCGCATTCGAATCGGTACACCCAGCACACGATGTGAATTCGCATGAACCATCGCTTACAGTGGCAAGCGGATCGTAATTGCATGCATCGGAGCTCATGCAACCCAACGACTCACAACTCTCATACTCGCAAGAGCCGTCATTGTACACAGCCTCTGGATCGTAGTTACAGGCCGATGGTTCAGTACAACCAATACACGCGAAAAAATCACATGAGCCATCATCGTAGGAGGCATTCGGATTATAATTACAAGCCCATACGTCGGTGCATCCGCCACAATCGTATTCGCAACTTCCATCGTCTTCCGTTGCTGTCTCATCGTAATTACAAGCCAACGGATCCGTGCAGCCACTGAGAACAGCAGGTGGCAACAAATCCCAAACTTCTGTGCCTTCAAACCCTTGCTGGACTTGAACCGCATCGCTGTTCTCGGTTGCTGATATAACTTGTGCATTCAGTACTCCTGAAGGCACGCCTGCCGTGGTAATCTGCATCACGAGTACCTTCAAGTCTTCGCCGGCATACCCATTGGTCGCGCCAGTGAGCAAAAACCATGCGCCCCCCAATTCATCATCAACGACGAAACCTTCACCATCCGATGATGAGCCTGCGACGAAGCTTTGTAGAAACGGTTGCGTTTCGCTTTGTAAGGAAGATACATCTACCTCCCCGCCCCCATTTGGGACACTTTCCAAACCAATGGTCACCCAACTGTCGTAAGCCACTTCTGGGAAATAATTCGCGACCAGAGGAATGATCCCTCCAGCCGTTGATCCGGTGGCAAAGACCGAATTGAACATCGGTTCCTCCAAATTCAATTCCAACGGTGACTCATCACCGCCATAAATAGCCGAGACAAAATCTTCTGGGTGGCTAAGCTGCAGGTAATAGCGGTAGGTTGTTTGTCCGGCCAGTTCGGCCACACCTTGCACACCATCGTGCACCATGTATTCTTCAATAAAGAAGGATGTCCCTTGCGAAAATGCGGAAGAAAGACCTACGAAAAAGTAAATCAATAAAGCGTGAATCACGCCTAAAAGTCGGTAAGAAAGACCCATAATCAAACTGGAAAATTGAGAGATACTGAGTCATACGTAATTCGTTTGCGTTCGGTTACGTGCGCATGAGGCAAAATAAAAAAGGGAGCCGAAGCTCCCTTTCTTAAATCATTGCTTGATTGGCAGTTGCATCACTGCTTCATCAACTGTACAGTTTGACGGCTTCCATTAGCCACCAATTCGAGTTGATAAATACCGGCTGACATTCCACCCA
>MDTC01230735.1_pt1 | contig 18214 bp, 27 predicted proteins | sample 811181 | NCBI WGS metagenome assembly MDTC01 (sample SAMN05326644, study PRJNA326480) | marine metagenome | isolation source: seawater | place: Pacific Ocean: North | collected 2011
TCATCTAGACTTCCTGCTTCCCAGATAGGATAGAAGTGTAGACCAATAGCGTTTGAACTAGGAACAACAGCACCAGAGATGATGTTGTTACCATACATTAGAGAACCAGCAACTGGTTCACGGATTCCATCAATGTCCACAGGGGGAGCAGCGATGAAAGCGACAATGAAGCATGTTGTAGCAGCGAGTAGACATGGAATCATAAGGACTCCAAACCAACCGACATAGAGACGGTTATTAGTGCTGGTAACCCACTCGCAGAAGGTTTCCCAGTTAGATTGTTTTGAACGTGTAAGAGTTGTCATTATTAATGCGACAGAAAGTAGGGCTGTTAGGGAGACAGCGAAACTTAGGATCCTATCCGTACCCTTGAACGGTAGGTAGCATGAGAGACGTAGTTTATCCTCCCTATAGGTCTCGGTTGAAGGGGAGCAGTATAACGAGTGTGGAAAACCTCACTTGTCTATGTATTTATATTAAGACAGATTTACAGATCTGTCAAGGGGGTTGTGCCAATTTATAAATAGACCCTATTTACCAGCACCTGAGTTCCAATTGCGTCCAGACTGATCGGTCTGAATGTTTTCAGAACCACCCTGCATCCAAGAACCACCGTTACGTGTTGCGATATTGTACAGTTGTTCATGTAGAGAAGATTCTTTTTTCTTGGGTGAAGTCACCTCATATTTGTGATTTGCTAGGTTGTCTAGAAAATCATGATTATATGTCATGTCAGAATTAATTCTTGTACTTGGATCAATTTCTAAATCACCACCCAGTTCATCCGCCTGATCAGGCAGATAATACATGTCTTCGTAAACTAAACCATCATCAAACCACTCATCGTAAGGCACGTTGTCTGGAGCAGGGTATGTCATTTGTTTTTGAAGTAAGTGTTTAGGACTTCTAGGTGGTCATGGTAACGAGCAATCTCGTCCAGTTCCTTTTCAATTGTAGCAGTAATATCAGAGTGTTCTCCGATGCCTGCGGGGTGTTCTAAATAAATCTCAATATTTGCTTGATGTCTTGCGATCTCCCCTTTAGCGTGTGCTGTGAGGGATGCTAGAAGTTGTTGTCTCATACGGATCAAAGGTTCACCTATAACTCTGGGAGTATTTATTGTAGCAGACCGAGTTGCCCAGCGGTGATGCCGACAACCATAAAAAAACCAAACTCTAGAAGTTCTCTAGAGCTTGGTGGGATTGAATTAAGAAATAGTTCCAGTGGTTTCATGCGAATGCCATGTTGCCTACACCTGTGATGATGTATGCAGTAACCACTGTTGTGAATAGAATGTATTGCATTATACTCCTTGATATACTGGGGTCATTACACCACCACCTTGATCATCGTCATCATCGTCATTTACAGAACGTAAAAACAATTCAACCAAGACAAGGACAGACATTGGATAGAAACACCAAAGAATTGCCTTCCAGTATGGATATGAATTTGTTGCTAGTTCTGTCATACGTTGATACCGTTTTTAAGTACGAGTTATTATTTAGAATATGCCAGGAATTACTTGACCTGTTGTTGCATATGCACCGACTGCTGCTACGAATCCTAGCATAGCACACCAACCGTTAAATCTTTCTGCTTCTGGTGTCATTAGAATACTCCTGGAATGATTTGTCCTGTAACAGCATAAGAACCGATTGCTGCGATGATGCCAAGCATTGCCCAGCGTCCGTTTTGTAGTTCTGCGTTTTCGCTCATTTGATTAATCCTCTGTGATGTTTTTGTTGATATTAGTGCGGGTATCATTAGAATCCTAGGAGTCCAAAGAAAAAGATGCTACCACTAGTAGCGTAAGATACGATTGCTGCAACGAAACCTAACATTGCCCAACGACCGTTCTGTTTTTCGGCACGTTCTGCATGGGTCTCATAACCATAACGCTCAGCATCGGTCTTGGAGACCCATGGTTGAGTTTCTCTAGCAAACATATTCTGTTGTCCACGATCGTTCGTTGTAACAGTCATGACATCTTGTAAAGTAATGTAACATAATTATATAGGAATGTTTAAGTTTTGTCAAGCTCTAATTTTGCACCACACGTGTAGTAATCAACATAGTTATTAAACACTATGATTAGTGTCATAAGAAATAGTAATACCCTGTAACATATTTGATACACATATGTTCAGAACAAACTTTGGGTAATTTTATAAATAAGGTGAAGGTATAGTGTCTTCGTATATGAAAAAGTTAATTCCTTTGATCATGGTTGCGAGTGTAAGTGCTCTAGCGACTCCCGTGAAGGCAGACATCACATCACGAATGTCTTCCAGTGTACAATTAAATGTAAATGCAGCCGCAACTCAGGTTGAAAGAATTGGTTCAACCTACAGTATCTCAGGTAGTGGAGTGAATACTACTGACGGTACGACTGCTGGGACAATTTCTACTGGTGCAATCACCAGTGGTGTTATGGCACCAGGTGCAATTAGTGCCACCCAAGCAAGTAACGGAAATGCATTTTCCTACAGCCAATCTTACACACAAGCTGATGCTGTGCCAACTTCTGCACCGTCCACTGGTGCTGTTCCTAACTTCTCCTCAGTTACCAGTACCTCAGCTGGAACCGCTGGTGATCTAGCTGGAACCCTGACAACTGGGGGTGCCATGACAATCACGGCTGGTGGAGCTGGCACAAGTGCAACCTCACAATTCGTGACTGAAATCACTGTTAAATAGATATAGTCATGGATAGGTTACAAGAAGCGATCAAGTTAGGATTGGTTCTTGGAGTCTTGCATGGACTATTTGCACCTGTCTCAAAAGCAGTCCCAGTAGTCCCAAATTTCCAGCAGGGCTCTATGACGAGCCACACGGAGACTGAAAGTACAGTCACCGAGACAATAAATTCAATTGATTATCGTACAGGATGGGAATATTCAGTGACAGGTGTGGGAGTCTCCAACAATGGGGAGGCTTTAAATCCCAATGTGAACACCTCAACGGTGACAGTATCACCGAGCGTAGGCAGTGGAGATGCAACCGTAACAGGAGCAGTAACAAGTTCTTACGACGCCTTGGATTTCAACAACCAAGGGAACTTCACGATAACAACACCAGGTGCAGCGTTTCAATTCACGCAGACTTACCAAGGACCTGGTATGACAAACCAAACAATAATCCAAAGAGTGACCACTATACAAAGCGTCACAGACACAACAAGTACATTTACGCAGTAACCGCAACGGTTATTAGTGTTATAAATCCTGTTGCTGCTCTAGCAGAAGGTGTTGGTGGTGTATCTGCTACTGCAAATCCAATCGCAAATAGCAGTGGCTCAGTGACCAACCAGGCAATTCAGGTTTTACAAGGACCGTATGTAACTAATACTTATGGTGGTGGTGTATCATGTCAAGGTACAACCATGAACGTTACGCCATACGTTCAGTTTGCTGATTCAAGAAAGCATCCATGGGAAGATTATTACATGGAACCTCAATATAATATGTCTGACTTTGAGGGTAGAACTGTTAAGCAAACTGTTACTGTAAAGAACTATCCTTGGGAGACATGGTATGACGACCGTACTAAAGATGATGGTACTAGGTGGTTTGAAGATGGAGATGATATACAAATAGAAATTGATGTACCAACTGCTGATGGTGTACCTGATCAAGTATCAAATGGTACTCTTGATCCTATATGGCATAAACCAGTTCGTACAGATATGAGAGCAAACCAATCCTTTAATCTGGGCTTGTCTGCTACTCTTTCTATACCATTGAATAGAGGTATGCAAAGAAAATGTGCTGAAGCAGCACAAGCACAGATTGATAATATGACTCAGTTAACTGCTAATAAGCGGTTAGATTTTGAGATTGCTAGGTTAAAAAATTGTGGTGAATTAAAGAAGGCAGGAATATTTTTCCATCCTAAGAGTCCTTATCATGCTATTTGTGCAGACGTGGTAGTAACTGCACCTGGTGGACAAATTATGCCACATACACATACATTACCACAACCACAATGGAAGAATCCTAATGCTACTTCTTCTTCATCGGAAGTAAACCCTTCTTCTCTCGGTACTGATCAGTCTTCCTCTCCATCAGGGACGGACGGCGGGGACTCTTCCCAAGCATCTTCTGAACTTTCGCAATCACCTTCTTCACAACAGGTTTCACTACCTTCAATAGTAAATCAGCAAGAGGTTTCGCTAACAGTGCCGAAGTCGTGGCCACGGCTGCTATCGTTGCCGTAGTAGATATGGTAGATACGCTTGGGAGGTACTGTTGCACTACTGGTACGTCCTCCCACAGGGTAATACAGATTTTTCCATCAACACTAAGTTCGTAACCAGATATCCTTTCAGTTCCTTCTTGGTTTAGATCACCAACACGTCTTGCATTTGGTGGAGGACACTCCACTTTTTCTGCTGTTTGAGGAGGAGTTACTGGTGCTTCTGGTGTGGTGATATCAGGTGAAGGAGGTTCTCCTGTATCTATACCCTCTGCTTCTGGTTGTTCTTGATAGACTGTTTGCCAAGTTAGTTCTCTATAATCATAGTCTGGTGGTTCATAGTATGGCATCCCTGCATCACATAAGGTCGTGTTACCTTTGGGATCATCATTAACCAACATTTTATTTTGAGACGGATCCTTTTTAGCATTCTCTTTATGTACCTTGACACAGCCAGGAATGTTAACGATAGGAGTTCCAACTATTTGTGTAACAGGAACAGTCATAGGAACTGCTTGTGGTGGTTCGTTTAACCATACACGTGTATCTCCCACACCAATATTTCTTACACCAACCTGCTGATTAGCAATTTCTCTATTGTTAAGAGTTTGGTTTCCAATAAACGGTATCCCAGTACCATTTACGTAGATCGTAAATATACTGGGATTAGTAGTTGTTACATTAGGTACATTCTGAACTGGATCCATGGATCTATCCTCATTTTTCTGCTGCGTATAAGGCAAACGTTGATGTTGTAATAACAGTCATCATATTAGCAATATGTTGTTTGTCTGCCTCATCACATTTGTTAGACTTGGCAATAAAGCAACCAGTTATAGTCGCTCCCACAATTACTAACTGAAATAAGATGACAAATCTTATTAAGTTGATAACTTGTACTTTGTTATTACGTTGCATCACTAGAAGTGTTTATTTTCCCACCCCTGTCCTAACCAGTTATCCCTTTTGAATGCAGGGATGACCTCGTTGACAAGGAACTTACGATTTTCTTCTGCAATCTTCAGTGATTTAGTTTCAAGAGTAGATACTCTTGACTCCAGTTGAGATGCAAACCATACAGCACCACCTAACTGAACAAGCAGAAATGATATTACTGCAAAAGGAATCTTTGTCATGTTAATTATGTGGGTTATATTTTCTCAGTATGTAAAGGGCAATTGCAACACCAATTGATGTTGATCCCAATACGATTATTAGCAATGGCATTTATTTAATTTTTTGGTATTGTATTACGGTAGTCTTTAGTTGCCTGTTGAATACCAGTAACGTTACCAGTATGAGGTGGGATTGCATCTTTAAGTTGAAGATACAATTCCTCAGAAACTACCTTTCTAATTAGTTCTATTCTCTCTGCCTCTCTTCTTTCAGGACCACCTCGTTGCTGATCAATTACATGATTGCCACCAACGACTGCACCCGTACCCAGCACAGCAACTGCTGTGCCAGTAGAGGTAATCTTTTGTAAGTCCATTAGAATCCAGCAGGAGCACCAACAGGAGCAATTGATCCAACTGATGGTGATGGAAGATCATTTGATCCAACAGGAAGTTCTGGTAGAGGAGCACTAGGAAGGTCTGGACTTTGCATCAGACCACCAAGACCACCACCGAGACTACCAAGGATAGCTTCTTTTGCACTCTCTTTAATCTTATCAGTAATCGCATCACGATTCAGATAAACATATGTGCCCGCTCCGAAGATGCCAGCGACACCGACAAATGAAATTGTCGCTAAAACATTAATTAATTTTTGCATTATATACCTCAAGCTTTAGGTTGATTATTTGTAGGAGCAATTACCATAGGTGCTTGCTCAATTCTGATTGTCTGAGCAGGTGCAGTATTAGCTGCCTTTTCAATTAGTCTTTCTAAGTCAGCTTTGCTAACCTGTCCACCAGCCATTTTCATAGTACCATCACCACTTTTCTTGGCTGTTTGAACCCCAAAAGTAGCTAAAACCCCCGTGAAAACGCTGGCTATGAATGTGGGATCAATTTTTTGTTGGGGAAGATTTGGTATGGTAACATAATTGAGTGTTAATATACCACCAGACCAAACTAGTATACCAAGTCTAACAAAAGTTGATAGGATAGCAAGATGATCTTCTGCATCATCTGCCATTTTTTCTTTTAGTTTACCAAGAGGACCTTTTGGTTTTTCTTGTTTAACTTCTTTCTTTTCTTCCGTTACTTCTGCCATGATAACACTATAAAATTCTCAAATTTATTTATGCATTCACAAAGATCATTCCTGTCATGCCACCATGATACTCACAATTGTAATAGTATGTTCCTATTAATGCGTTAGAAGTATCCCATGTAATAGTACCACTCTGAGCACCATTACCTGTTATGTCAGCACCTGTGATAGCGTTAGCTTGTGTTGTTCCTTGTACGTCTTTAATCCAGAGTGGATGTCCACTAGCATTTACATTAAGAACGATAGTATCTCCTTTCTTAAAAGTTAAAGTGGGATCAGTCTTAGCAGTGTATGCAGAGTTCCTATCGTGACCTGTGAATGTATAATCACTTGAACTAACGTTACCCACTTCAAGTGTATAAGTCAAAGGACCAGGTTGTCCTCTATGTAAAGTTCTCTTCCTTGGATATATCTGACGATTATTATATGGTTTAGCAACGTTCCTATAACCTTTTATAGTATCTCCATACCAACCATCAATAACACCCGTTGTTTTTCTTACATTAGTACCAAGTAGATATCTATTTTTTCCTGGTGCGCTTGGTGTACCTATGTTGCTTGTATGTATTTGTGTTGTGGGATCAGCAACTGCTGTTGGTAAAGGAAGTACTTCAATCGTACCCACCATACTGCCATGGTTTCCACAAATGTAATAATATGTGCCTGTCGTTGCACCAGTAGTATCCCATTTTATTGAACCAGTTATTGAACCTTGAGTTCCAGTAATTGTTCCAGTATTAATCAAACTACCATTTCCAGTAACAGGAGCAGTCTTGAGATAGAAAGGATGATTAGTCAATGCTCCTGTTTGATTGAACTGACCATCATATCCAAGATAAAATTCAATTGTGTCACCCAGATACATTCTAATCTTAGTATTCTGAGCAGTGTTAGGTGATGGATTGTAATAGAATCCATCAATTGTATATGCATATACGCTATAGTATGAAGCGTTTGGTGATTCAACCATAGCAAGATGATCTTTCCATCTGTCAATGACATTTGTGGTTATATCACCTTCTTTAGAGTTTTCTTGTATCAGACCAAGAACATCTTCATTAGTTAATCTCCATTTGTTTGTAGCATGACAGGCAACCATACCAGCTATCTGGGGCGTTGCCATACTAGTTCCACCAATTGCCTTGAAATAATTAGGTGCCCCACCATACTTACTATCAGCAGTTCCGTCTTGGTTGTATGCAGAAACAATAGCAGAACCTGGTGCATACACATCAACCCTAGGTCCGTAGTTTGAGAAACCAGATCTACGAAAATCTTTGTATGTACTAATAGAACCTACACAAATAGCACCCTTTGCACAACCTGGTGATCCTCCTCTATTGTAATAATATGAGTTGTTGGTGTGAGCAAGAACCACCGAGTTATTATAATCTACATGTGTTGTTCCTGTGTCAGGATCAATCTGAGGAACTACCATAATATTATCATTACTAGCAGCAGCAATGATAATAACACCATCTTCAACAGCATCTTCTACATCAGCATTTACAGCTGCAACTGAGAGAGGAATTTCATTATGACTATAACGGAAACCAAAATCTGCTGCGAGACCATCAAATGACCAACCACTAGGATTAGGATTACTAGAATTATAAGTAGTACCTCTCCAAGTAATAGATGTTATGTCATCTATAGACCACCCATTTGCAAAATCTTCAGTAAAGTCATAACCATAACCCCAACTATGATTAGTTACTGTAGGATTTCTTCTACCTGTTAGAGGATTTACTGGTTTATACTTATGGAATGCTCTCAAGTAATCAAACTCAAGTAGATAGGGAACAGCTACAGTTCCAGTGTGTCCAGATAATACTTGAAGTGCATAGATGTTTGCTTCTTTTGCCCACCCATAGTGCGTTCCTGCAATAGTTCCAGTGCAGTGAGTACCATGACTCTTTGTATTGGTCGCATTATCTACGTAGTTTCCATATGGAGGTGATGGTATTGTTACACTATCATCATCAATACTACTAATGTATTGATTTAACTGACCATACCAATCATACTGTACAAATCTTGTTTGACCAGGATTCCATACCGAACTATTCCATTCTGCACAATCAAAAGAAACTGTATTGTCACATGTAACTATGTCAACATGCCTACCATCATTAAAAATTTCTAGAACATCTGTTTCAAATGAAGAACCAGCTCCTGTTGGAGTAGTGGTGTCATCTCCATATCCCCATGCACCTTTTCTTCTTTGGGCATCAGTTCCACCAGAATGTAATTTCCCCCAGTCATAGTCATTAGCAACAAAAGTTCCACGCTTTCTGAAATTACCAGACATTACCCATGGTGTATTGCTTTGTAGAGCATTGGGTTTTCTGACCGCACCCACATCTTGTGGTCTCCTCTCTACTGCCAGCACTCTAGAATCTTCTCTTAGATTCTGTGCCTGTAGGTCAGACATATAGTAGTGTGTACTTCTACTAATAGGACGTTTTAGACTAAGTTTATATCCATCCGATTTCATATCGGCATAAAACTTTTCCAAATCATCTCTATTTTTTAGAGTGACCACGTAAATAGGATCTGCCATATTATGCCTCTAAGGAAACAAAGTGTAGTGTCACAACAATATTCTGTGTGCTACCACTTTTATTAACTACTTTAATGTATGCGTTTGTTGATGGTGTTCCATCATTATTCCAACCAATAGCGCCAGGTGTAATATTTTGTTTAGCACCATCTGATGTGATAACCTCAGCAATAACACCAGAACCTGCTACTGGATCAGTAGCTTCAGATCTACTAGCATCTTGTGTTCTAGCAGTAGAGTCAGTGTAAAGAGTTACCCATGCAGCATGTGATGTTTGAATTGCATGTAATGCATATGTCTTTGCTGCTGTGATTGTAAGATTAGCAGATGCATTGTTAGCAAGACTGGATGCTGTTGCTTGACCAGTAGTTCTTGCTTGTAGTCCCGAACCACCACCAGACCCCTGAGTAAGGATATTAATTGTTCCAAACATTGCAGGGTGTGCTGTACACTGATAGTAAAGTGTATCAGGTGCATCCATTGGGACAACAAATGTCAATGTCTGGTTTGAAGCACCAGTAGCATCTTGATTTGTTACGCCACTATTATATGCTGTACCACCACCTGATGTAGCAGTTGTAGATTGAATTCTAAATGGATGACCACCAGTGTTATTGGTAAATCTATATGTCTGACCTCTAATCAAATACAATGTAGGATCATTCTGACTGGTTGGAAATCCATCACCAGAAAATACATAATCAGAACTACCATTTGCAGTAAGAGTCCACGTGATTGTTGGTGAAGAACCAGTTGCACCAGGAATAGTAATTGTTTTTGTTACACCAGTTCCCGATGCTGTTACTCCAGCACCAACAAAGTTTATTGTTGTGGCAGCAGTGGAGAGACTAGATCCCTCATCCTGTACTGTAAGAGTGCTACCACCACCAGTTTGATCTGCAACCCAAGCATAATCAGAACCGTTCCAACTTAAAATTTCACCAGAAGAAGCACCAGAAGTATTCAAATGTGTATCAACATCTGAGTTAGCATAGGAACTTCCAGCACTGGCATCCAATACACCAGTACCAGCATTGATTGTTAGATTATTACCAACCTTGATACCACCCAGAGTAGTAGCACTGGCGGTAGGCAGGACATAGGATGATGTTACACCATCAGACTTCCATGTGGTGCCATCATACGTCCATGTAATACCACTGGCCGTGTGTTGAGTACCATTACTTGGACTATTTGGGAAATTAATTGCCATTGTTATTGTTCCTTACGTGGTATTTATTTTATGCGTCAGTAATTGCCAAGATCGCTGCTTTAAATGCTTCATAATTAGCAGAAGCATTTAGTGCTTCTTTCAATTTAGAAAGAGGAATTAGATAACTTGCTGCTTGAGCAGACCCACCAGTGTCATGCTGTGCTACCTTAAGAAAACTTCCTTGAAAATACACAGTATTATCTGATAAGAATAAGTGACGAATCTTATATTCAGCACTACCTATATCATATGCTGCATTAGAAGATGGAAGAATGTGCCCATTCATTGATCCAGAAATGGTATTAACAAATTCAATACCATTACCAGCACTATTTACTTTCAAAAACTTACCAGACGCACCAAAGTAACTCGCAGGAGTATCACTTAAAGCAGTAAGAGTTGCGGGAGGATCTTGTGTTGGGGTAGCATCAACCCACTGCTGACTGTCTCCATCATCATAATAAACTTTCAATCTACCTTCATCAGATTTCCACCATAAATCACCATCGTTTTTGTTGGTTGGTTCGGCGTCAGATGTAGTTACAGTTGCACTAGCAGAGTTTATAGTAAACCCATTTGCAGAAACACTACTAAAACTAACACCCGTACCTGCTGTCAGTAGAATATCATCATCTATACCATTAGATCCGCTCAACCTCAGGTTAATATTATTACCTGAAGCAACGGATCCATGTGTATATGTAGTATCAGTATCTGGATTTGACTGAATCGTAAATCCATTTGCAGTTACGTTTGCAAATGTAATATTAGATCCTGCTGTAATAAGAATGTCGTCATTGTTTCCCAATGAATCTGTCAATCTTAAATTAACATTACTGCCACTGGCAACTGAAGATTGTGAATAAGAAGTATCATATGGAGCATTAACAAACTCTAATGCACTAGCACCAGAATTAACTCTCAACCATTTACCACCTTGACTAGTAAGACTAGATGGTGTATCTTGCAAACCGACAAAACTAGTACTACCACCTCCACCACCTGTAGGTGATGGTGCCCAGTTAGATCCATTCCATTTTAATATATCATTATTTGATGGAGTCTGACTAGAAACATCATTAAGATCTGATAGGTTTGATACTAAACTAGGTTTACCAGTCAAGTCTGCATATGCACCAGAAAATAATGTAGGTTTGTTTTTAATAAAATCAACTGCCGTTGTATTACTAACATTCCAATCAGATTGAATCTGAGCAGCAGGAATGCTAGGAAGACCACTTAGGTCAGCATACTGTCCAGTGGTTGCAACAGTAGCAAGATTTGGTTTGTTTAATATCTGTGCTACACCACTAGTAGCATTCCAATCTGTATTAACCTGAGCAGAAGGTATGGATGGAAAATCTGTCCATGCAACAGAAGATCCAGTAGACTTTAAATACTGTCCACTGGATCCACTAGCACCTGCTACTTGAAACGGTTTCCCATTAGCAACATTTAGACCATCTTTTGCTTCTACAGGTCCATTGTCATTGTAGTTAGATATCTGATTTGCAAGTAACTTTGACATACTTCTAGTCCTGAAGACACTTATTCCGAGCTAGAAGTATTTATTAAAGCACAGAACTGCCTACGTCCAATCATCCAACTTATCTAAGTCTTTCCCATGTTTTTTACTACCAAAAGAAATGACATCTTCGTTCAACTTGTACCCACCACCAAGATTAATGTGGTCTTCACCCTCTCCACCTCGCACATGTGTACCTGCTACAGTACCATCTGGGAAGTTGATTACATTGCTATCAAGATAATCAGAAGACAAATTGAAAGAATATGTCGTTTCTTCTGGAACAATAGGTGTGGTAAGCATTAGTTGTCTTACATGATGCAGTGCATCAAACAACAAATCAAGTTGTTCATCTTGTTTTTTCTCAAGACACTCAATGATTGCACAGCGTAGTGCATCATCAGCGTGTTCAATATGTTTACGAATACTCATTGTTAAATGTCACAAAGTGGGCGTTGATCAAATTTTGATATATCAGTGGCAATGTATGCTGTTCCATCCGTCTTGCGAATTAGAAAGTCCTCACCACTTTCAAGTTGGGGTCTAAACTTTTCTTGATTAGACTCCCATTCATCCTCTGTAATTTCAATCATACGTTACAACAGATATCTTTTTCTTGCATGTACTTAATAGAATCTTGGCATCCTCCAAGATTTTTACCATTCAATACTACTTGTGGAAATGTAGCACCGATACCGAACTGTTCATAGAATGCTTCTTTAGAAAAATCTTTATCAAGTTTGTACTCAACATAATTTAATTCTGAAAGACCTAATACTTTTACAATTTGTGTACAGTATGGACATCCTTCTCTAGAATAGACGGTGAAGTTTCTCATGTTCCTTTTGCAGATAAGTAATCTTTGTTGAAAATTTCTAACCCTTCACGAGTTAGAACATGACCATACATTTTATCAAAAACTTTAGGTGGCAAAGTTACCACATCAGCACCAACAGAGAAACACCTAGAAACATGGTGTACATCTCTTAGAGATGCTGCAAGAATTTTTGTCTCAACATCATGTACTTTATATGTATTAGAGATAGCACGGATAAGTTCTACTCCACTGACAGAGTTGTCATTCAAACGACCAACAAAAGGAGATACGTAAGTAGCACCTGCTTTTGCTGCTAGAATTGCTTGAGCAACAGAGAACACAAGAGTTACATTGGTAAGTATACCATCATGACTTAGTTCATAGCAAGCTTTTAGTCCTTCACGTGTACAAGGAACTTTGATTGTAACATTTGACCCAAGAGAAATAAAAGGTTGTGCCTGCTCCACCATCTCTTCAGCAGTTTCTGCAACTACTTCAGCAGAAATAGATTCAAGATTAGGACACACTTGATAGATCTCTTCAATCACATCGCTCTGTTCTCTACCAGAACGCAGAATAAGAGTAGGGTTTGTGGTAACACCATCAATCAATCCTGTCTCATATCCATCTTTAATTTCATCTAGTTCAGCAGTATCTAAAAAGATTTTCATTTATTACCTCTAAGTGGTTCCATTTTAATGAACTGTTCATTCATATTATAGTACAGTTTATAGTTTATTGTATTAACCCAGTACCCTTTTATCTCGTTACCATCACAATGGAATCCATAACCAGTAAGGGGTTCTTCAACGCCATCAATACGAAATCTTTTTGTTGTAGATCCCATGTAGTTGGCGAATTTTTCGTCTAGGTTAATCATCTTTCCTCAAAAGTCAATTTACGAACTTTGCGTTTGCGTCGTTCTTCTTGATATTGTAAGTCCTCTTTTGTTAGAATTCCATTATATTTAATATTTTTTTCATGATTGATTAATACTACGTCACTTAGGTTCATAGCACCAACCTTATCATCTACAACCCACATTTGATTTGGGCACCCACAACACTGAACCTTAGGTGTGCTTTTCAACTCTTTGTTGCACACCTTACATCTTGCTATTAACATTTTACATCAAAGTAATCTTTCTTGTAGTAACGTCCTAGGATATTACTATTGTAATAAGCAGGAGTACCATCATCCAAAGTCTCCTGTAAAACATTATTTAAAAATAATTGTTTTGTTTCTTCGTAATTAGTCTTGCCTGCTGTGGGATGTAGACTTATTATTTCTCTTCTGAAATTTCCATTCCCCAGAAGTTTCCTGTCCTCTGCAAGTTCTTTAGAACTTCCGTAGTATGCTTTCCAGTTACTCTCACTCGTCCGCTTGCGTTTGCTACTTCCAGACTTTCGTTTCTGGACGAAGTATTTTCTACCGATGTATTTCCTACCCGACTGGATATTTGTAATGCAGTAGACAAAACCGTACAGACCGTCAATATCCTCAGATAAAAAAGGGTGTCCTTGAAACATCCAAGGGTTTTCATAGTCTGCATTTTTTTCCACTTGAGCATAATATATTCCTCATGATTATTTATGAGGAATATTTATATCAATTAGTCCCACGGGTCTGGTATTTCTTCACACTTTTTTCCCATTCTTTCAGACTGCTTTGGCAATCTGTAGGTGCTGGGTCTTTGTATCCTTTCATTGTCTTCCAATCGTTGTACATTGCTTGGAGGATCCAACTCTGGGACAGACTCTTCGGACCGTTCTCTAATAGGTCTTTCTGAAACTTGGAGACGATCTTCATACCTAGGTATTCTTTTCGCCACCCTTCGTGTGGTACGTCTGTATGGGTCATGGTTAAAGTTTAAAACCAGCGAAAGTATCTTTCTTAACATCTTGTTTAATACTACCTATCATATAGGATTCCACCTCAGTTTCCTGTGGTGCTACTTGTAAACCTTTAGACGACAACCAGTGTGCTGTCCAAGGTAGTGGGTTGTTTGCTAGTGGAGTATCAAAAATTGCTTTGAGACCAATTGATTTCAAGCGACGGTTTGCAGTCCACTCAACATAGTTCTGTAGTAGTTTGTCATTCAAACCAATGATAGAACCATCTTTGAAGAGATACTCTGCCCATTCTTTCTCTTCATTTACACATTCTTTAAACATTGTATATACATTTTCTTCTTCCTCCTTAGCAATCTCTACCATATCAGGATCGTCACCCTCTTTCCATTTGTTAAGAATGTTTTGAGTGACAGTCATGTGTTGTGACTCATCTCTAGCAATGAGTCCAATGATCTTGGCAGATCCTTCTAGAAGTTTTAGTTCACCAAAGGCAAAACTACATGCAAAAGAGACATAGAAACGGATACCCTCAAGGATATACACGTTTGCAATTGCTCTGTATAGTTTTCTCTTTAGATCTTTACGAGTCCATTCTACTGAAGGAGAACCTTCAGAGTCTTTCTTCCACATGCTACTAGAACTCCACTCCTGAGCATACTGAATGAACTCATCATATGCCTTGGTTACGGATTGAGCACGTGCAAGAATCTTTTCATCATCAAGAATTTTATCAAAGACCTCTGATGGATCTGGATATACATTCTTGATGATGTGTGTATATGATCTGCTATGAATCATTTCCATAGTCTGCCATATGTTCATACACCCTTCTAGTTCTGGTAAAGAACAGTAGGGTGAAAATGCCATGCCAGGTGCTCTACCCTGTACAGAGTCAAGCAGAATCTGATACTTAAGGTTGCTGGTAAAAATATGTTTCTGTGTTTCGTTGAGAGTTTGATAGTCTGCCCTATCTTTCTGCAAAGAAACTTCCTCTGGTCTCCAGAAGAAACTTAACTGTGTCTGTGTGAGTCTATCAAAAATAGGATACTTGAATTTATCATATCTCTGTACACCTAAGGGAGGACCAAAGAACATTTGTCCTTTGGTCGTATCAACTTGTTTCGTATTAAATACCGTCATACCGTTCATTTCGTCAGATTGCACAACTGTCACAGGCTTCTTCCTCCGTAGCAAATATATCGTCTAATAAATTTGAAATAGCAATGTTATTCTTATTGTCCTCTTCTACATCATCTTTCCAACCAAGAGAATGTGCAGGTTCATCCATATCACTCTTAGTATCATATGTATTCTGATAGTAAGAGGTCTTCCAACCTAACTTGTAGGTCATAAGTAGATCCTGTGCCATCACTGAAGTAGGAACTTCATTGTTGTCATAATGTAGTGGGTTATAAGACCAGTTTCCAGAGATTGCTTGGTCAAAGAATTTCTGCATGACTGATACGATATTGATATAACCAGTGTTATCAGGCATATCCCAGAGCAACGTGTAATTATTTTTTAGAGTTGCATACTGAGGTACAATTTGTTTGAGAGGACCTTTCTTAGACTTCTTAGTTGAAATAAGATCTCTAGGTGGTTCAATACCATTGGTGGCATTTGAGACCACTGAAGAGGATTCTGATGGCATCTGTGCGGACAGTGTGCTATGTCTGAGTCCATGGTTATAGATGTCATCTCTAAGTCCTTCCCAATCATAGTTCAGATTGTTTGGAACAATCTCATCAACGTCTTCCTTGTATGTGTCAATAGGTAGGATACCGTCAGCATATTTTGTTCTCTCAAAATCTAAACAAGGACCTTTTTGCTTAGCAAGATTGTTTGATGACTTGAGAAGATAGTACTGGAATGCTTCAGTAAGATCATGAACTAGTTTCCATGCTTCTGGATCTTCATACTTAACACCATGCTTAGCAAGGTAGTGTGCTAAACCAATATAACCAACACCCAATGACCTACGTGCAATAGTGCTACGCTTAGCGGCATCTACTGGATAGTTTTGGTAGTCAATTAGTTCTTCTAGACCACGAACAGTCAGGTCACACAACTCTTCCAAGTCATCTAGGTTTCTAATCTTACCTACGTTAATAGCAGATAGGATACAGAGTGCAATTTCACCCTCACCATCAATGTGATTGATAGGATCTGTAGGCAAAGTGATCTCTTGACAGAGATTACTCATATTAACCTTGTCCTTGAAGGAAGAGTGACTATTACAGTGGTCAATATTCATGATGTAAATACGACCAGTCTCTGCCCTCTCTTTCAAGAGGTCAAGAATAAGTTCTTGAGCACCAATAGTTTTCTTTGGAATAGATCCATCAGATTCATAACGCTTATACAGATCATCAAACTCGTCAGTGCCAAAAGCATCATACAAACCTGGTACATCGTGAGGTGAGAATAAGCTGATGTCTTCGTTAGTGATAAATCTTTCATAGAAAAGTTTTGAAATTTGGATACTATAATCTAGTTTCCTAACTCTGTTATCCTCTGTACCTTTATTGTTCTTAAGAACTAGGATGTCTTCTATTTCTTGGTGCCAGATTGGGAAGTGGACAGTTGCTGATCCACCTCTGATGCCATTTTGAGTGCAGCAGCGGACAGTGCTTTCAAACTTTTTGAGAAATGGGACAACGCCTGTGTGTTGTACTTCTCCACCCCTGATCTTACTGTTGATTCCACGGATTCTACCTGCATTGATGCCGATTCCAGCACGTTGAGCAACATAATAACCAATAGCCATATCGCTGCTGAAGATGCTGTCAATTGTGTCATCAACGTCAACAAGAACGCAGGAGGCAAACTGGCGTAAAGGCGTCCTAACTCCCGCCATGATGGGGGTTGGGATGTTGATTCTGTGCTTTGAGATTGCGTCGTAGTATCGTTTGACATAATCCAATCTATTTTCTGTGTACTCTTGGAATAGGGTAACAGCGATCATCATGTACATGTACTGGGGTGTCTCATACACCTCACCAGAACTCCTATCTTGTACAAGATATTTGTCAGTAACCTGACGCAACCCTGCATAGGTAAACAGATAGTCACGATCATGGTCAATCCATGAATCAATCTTATCCCACTCCTCGTCTGTGTATTTATCAATGATGCCGCCATCATACACACCATATCCTACACATTCAGAGATGTGCTCTAGGACATGTGGGTGTCCATCTGTCAACCATTTGGATCCTAACACCTGTTTTCTCACAGCATATAGTAACAACCGTGCTGCTACGAATTGGTAATTGTAATGATCAAGATCAATTAGATCACTAGCAGATCTAATTAGAATTTCTTGAATATCTTTGGTCTCAATACCATCATGGAACTGGAGTCCAGAATTCATTTCAACCTGAGAAGCACTTACGCCGCTTCCTAATCCTTCACATGCCTCTTCAACCATCTTATGTACTTTATCAAGGTTGAGAGGTTCTACAGTGCCGTCTCTCTTGCGAACTTTAATGCCGTTTCCGTTGCTCATATTCTTTTCCAGTTATTAAATCTAAGGTTTGCTTCTAATTTATGGTATACATTACATTCTACCAATTTTTGCACATCATGTCCAGCTAGGTACATGTCGTTTATGTCCTTTTGCTGTATATTATTAGGCCAGATTACAACTTTATCTCCTCTGTCAATTGAGTTTGAGATTCTGTTGCAGATTTCTCTATTGCGTGGTTCGTTATCATAAACGTAAATATAATTGCTCCAACCAAGCGTCCGACAATCAAAGTCGGACCCAGCCATAGCAACTGAGTTCTTGATAAACGTGGAGTCAAACGGTCCTTCAACAATATAAA
>MDTC01038878.1_pt1 | contig 18212 bp, 15 predicted proteins | sample 811181 | NCBI WGS metagenome assembly MDTC01 (sample SAMN05326644, study PRJNA326480) | marine metagenome | isolation source: seawater | place: Pacific Ocean: North | collected 2011
AAACTGTTCTAATAATTTACTAATATTTGTTAGATTTGGTGGATTTTCATCAATATCTGTTCTCAATTGTTTGAATAATTCCTGTTTAGACATGATTTTATAGATAATATAGTCTATATTTCAATTCTTAAATAATGATATGTACGAATGTCCAGTTTGTTTTGAACAATTGAATGAAAAGAATACTTTTGAAACAGACTGTTGTAATCAAAAATCATGTAAAGATTGTTTAATTGAGTGGCAAAAATCATCAACAAATTGTATGTATTGTCGACATAAAGATGATAATATTAGAATAATTGTAAATGATGAATCGGATATTGAAACAATCAATATTTTTTACAAGAAAAGATACGAATTAATTTGCTATTTTTTATTTATAATAGCAATCCTTTTGATAATTTTTCGTAATCGTTTTTAAAGTAAATCGTTGCAATTAATCCAGATAAATATACAATCCCTAAAATTTTGTAGCTTAAATCCATAATTGTAATTGCAATTTTCTTATCAACCTTGATAATCCTTTTATAATTTAATTTCCCGTTGCTATGCATACTAGTAAAATTAACATGATAAAAATTTGTAATCATTTTTTGCAGATTTAAGACAAATATAATAGTGCGTTAAAATCATCTAAATAATTATGATATGTCTTATTACTAATCGTAAGTATTAGTAATATTCAGCTCCTGTAGCTCAGTGGTAGAGCGCCTCACTAGTAATGAGAAGGTCGTTTGTTCGACTCAAACCTGGAGCTCTTTTTTGAAATAAAAGTAATATAAGGTATTCATCATATAATTAATTAAGAAAAAATTTATTTTCTTCATTAGACTACGTGGCCGAGTGGTTAAGGCGACGCCCTGCTATTTTTATCATCAAGGCGTTACGTTTTACGTGCGCAAGTTCGAGTCTTGCCGTAGTCGTTTGCCTTTGTGGCTCAATGGATAGAGCATCGGACTTCTAATCCGGGGGTTGTGGGTTCGAGTCCCATCAGAGGTACATTTTTTAGGGGAATTAGCTCAGTTGGCAGAGCGCCCGCTTTGCATGCGGGAGGTCATGGATTCGATTTCCATATTCTCCATTTATATATTTAACACCAAGTTTAATAATATTAATATATGAAGAAATATCTTCTTTTAATATCTTCTGTAACAGCGTTTTTTTCTAATATACAAACATCTAAAAATAGTGTAGTTCACTTGTATGCTGGTTATGTACCAGATGGTATTGACCCAAAAGAGTATGCTGCAATAAAAAAGAGAGAGGCAGCCGCTTCAAAGAAAACCGATAGAAAAACATATAAGTCACGTTCTTTTAATTCTTTTGTTGAAGCGATGGAGAAAGGTCAAGCAACACATCTTTTTCCGGTTGATCCAAGAAAGGTAAAATCTGGTGAAGTACCTATTGAGGATGTACCGTATATGCAACGTTCCGGTGGAGCTTGGGATGGTAGTGATTTAAAGGGTGCAGCTTTAAGAAGAGCAAAGAAAAAGCAATCTCAGGGGTTTTATAGAGCAGGAAGATGGTTAAAATCGGATTTTGAATATGAAAAGCGTGATAAGACGGAAAAAAAATTTTTTCCGTGGGTTTTTGGTAGGAAGGATTCCAAAGATAGTGTTGCAGAAAGAGCAAAAAGAAACAAAATTTCAAACGATGAGCAATTGTGGCGAGATGCCGGAGCGTTATCATCTAAAGAAGTTTCGAAACTAAAAAAAATACGATTCTTTTTTCTATAAATATTATTTAAGTCTATTTTGATAATATTTAGTAGAGAGAGAGAGTACATAAAAATGATTAGCGATGAAATAAATACCGAACAAATACATGATCCAATGGACGAAGAAATACATGATACAATAGAAGAAGTTGTTAACTCGGATCGCGAAGAAGCTCAAAGAGCAATTGAAGCAGCTAGAACTCTTACATCATTAAATACTGAAGAAACAGATGAAAATACTCTGGAATTACCAGATGAATTCAAGTGTCCTATCGGTTTAGATTTAATGCAAGATCCGGTTATAGCTGCTGACGGACATTCATATGAAAGAGAAAAGATTAATCAATGGTTTATTAATTCACAACGTAGTCCGGTAACGGGAACATATCTGCGTGATTTAAATGTATTTCCAAATATAGGGCTTCGGAATCAAATAAATGGTTGGTTAACTCAACAAGGAAGAGAGGAATTGCCACAAATGGCTGAAAATTTATTAACACGCAATAGAGCGGGAAGGTCCTTCGTGTTGCGAAATAACATAATGGTAGAGGAGCGGCAGATCTCGTCGAGGGACGCCAGGCGGAATTACAGGACTCGAAACAATATATCCAGAAATACGAATAGGAGTCTTGATAGACTTGCTCGACTTGTGCGTACCGCGGTACAAAGGATTGGAGGAAATATAAATCCGTATGAAATGGGTGCTTCTGTAATTCGACGTCTACAAGAACTAAATTGTAAGGAAATTTATTTTCTTGATAATCCGCAGCTCGGAGGTCATCGGCGATTTGTGGTTGATGATGTGACTCTTGCCAGTCCCGTACCTGTGTACCGTGTAATTTCGGGAGCGTGGGCTCACGAACAACAAGTTTACCGAACAGGGGAGCGTTTGCAAGGGACTGGCCATTTTATATATCGAGAATATCGACCGGACCCGCCGGGGCGGATACCTTGGATTTGGTATGAAAATCTTGATAATAATTGGGCAAATGAAATGATGCAGAGGCTGCGGCTTTCGCGCGAGCTCATCCAAGGTATTGTAAGAGAAATTTGCACTCTTTCCGCTGTTTCCCGGGAAGCGCCTTTTCAAGCCTTGCGAAGACATTTTAGACCAGTTAACAGTCAAAGCGTGGAAAGAGAAGCTGCCAACATGTCCGAACGTGGTCGGACAGATGAAGATAACAGACGCCTACGATCCAGCATCGATCACGAGCTAGAACTTTCCGCCCGCTCGCGGGCGGATTTCGAGCGATCTCATGATGATCTGCCGGACAATAATCGTCATGAAATCTATAGAAGATCAAGGCAAACTCCAGAGTATCATTATAGAACACCCAATAACCGTCAACGTACTATCCCTGAAACTTTCCCAAATGGGAATGCGATAAGACATATCGGTCAGCAAGCAATCTGGCGAGAGCTAAGGAATGGAACTATTTCATGGTATAGACCTCGTCATGTCCGCACCGAAGTCCGTCCAGACTCCAATGTGAGCGAAACAAATGATAGCGATATTTTAAGAGATTTAAATTCCATCGTCGATAGAAGAGGTATAGGGTGGCTGATGAATATGTGCTGGGAAGGAGGTCGTTTAGATGTTTTACGTGAAATTAGAAGCAATGAAGAGAATACAGCTGTAAATACAGAAGATGGTGTCGAAGATAGTGCCGAAGACAGTGCCGAAGACAGTGCCGAAGACAACAGTGGTGAGGTTATTACGTCTGGTGAAGTGACCATACCCGAACGGATTATGAACTATGAAAATCAATTACAAGAATTGAATCGTACATTTTCTGAATTACAATCAAGTGTTCGAAATATACAAACAGATTTAATAGAACTTTACCGAAATAATAATAGACGCACAGAAGATAATACTAACGAGACAGATATGGATGTTAGCGAAGTATAAAAAAGTAAATAGAAATGTAAATCGAAATGCTAGATATATGAGGCAACTTTAAATCCAAGAGTGCCAATTTTTCTTGTAACAATAAGACCTAAAATACGCCTTCTTCTTTTTCTAATCTCTGCTAATATTTCTTTTTTCTCAATCTTCTTTTTATTCCTGGGAATAAATGTAGAACCATATATTGTTTGTACTTTCCAGACACTTTCATTTGAATCCTGTGATATAATCCATTTCAAATCAAGTCTGGTTAAATAACCAGGAACACGGCGACGAAAGCGTAATCTGCTTATAACATTACTTATTGGGTACATTATTGAACGCCGATGAAGCATGCTAAACGCCCCCATATTTGCTCCACGTTTTTTACATTCATCCCAATTATAATAATCATCTTTATACCAGAAAACTTGGTGTGGTTCTTTTAAATCATTTTGAGTATCTTTCAAAAATAATGTCCAACAACCTTGTATAGCATATGCATCACCTTTAGTCTTGGGTGCACGACTCATATTATTTTATAATTCAGTATAAAAAACAAATCATTTTTATACTTAGTATATTGATCTGTAAACATATCTAAAAGTACGATCCCACTTCAAATCCAAGAGTGCCGATTTTTCTTGTAACAATAAGACCGGCAATACGCCTTTTTCTTTTTCTAATCTCAGCCAATATATCTTTTTTTTCAATCATTTGTTTGTTACAATGGATGAATATTCCCCCATTTTCTGTTGGTATTTTCCATACGATATCTCTTGCACATTGAACCATTCTCTGTCTAGAATCTCTTGAATATATTAAATATATTGCAGTATTTGTAATATCGAATCCACGTTTTTTACATTCATCCCAATCATAATAATTATCCTTATGCCAGAAAACCCGATAAGGTTGGTCTTTTACCCTACCATTCCCAATAAAAGCATTATCAGGATCTGCAAGAAATTCTTTCCACATACCTCTCATAGCATATAATCCACTCATATTTAGAACCTTCCCGTTGAAGAATAAGATAGAAACCTGAAACACCAGTTTTGTGCCTTCTTCCGTGTTCCTGTACTGATCGTACATTAAATGGTGTATTTAAACTCAGTTTTAAACAAAACATACATCATTTTTTTGTTTAAACTTATAAATTTACAGAGAAAAAATCTTCATCATTATAAACAATCTTTAAATTTGAAATAGCTTTTTTTTTAATAATATCTTGTATCTTATTGGATGGTTTCCTATAGAATTTTAACTTATTATATCTACGAAATGTAATTCCATCTTTCAATGTTTTTATGATAAAATGGTCTTTAATACATTGTCTATATTTTATTAAAATATCTTTAGTAGTTTCATTGAGAACAAAAGTAGAATTCATTTTTTCATAATGATTATAAGAGTTAGGTTCTTTATACAAGTTATATTCTCTTGCTAATAGTAAAAACCATCTTATATGAGAATGCCCTTGCTGTTCTTCGTCTTCGAATAAATTACCAACATATGGAGACAAATTTCTCATAACAGAAATATGTGAGTAAAATAAGGCATCATCAATATAAAAGGGTTTTGTTATATGTGACCATGCAATCCAAATTTTATATGGGAAAAGAGTTTTCATTTGAAACTGGTGTGAATTTATTTTATAACTTTGGGAAAATATATAGTCCAATTGATGATTACTTACAAATACATCCATTCTAGTTTTTAGTATGTAAATATCATCTGCTTTATAATTTTTATTTATATACTCTAATCCAATATCATATAAATATTTTTGATATTCTATAGAGAGTCTAAATTTTTTATTACTTACTAATACTTTTTTTATAGAATCTAATTTTTCTACGAATTGAATATTTGTATCTTCCCATGTTACTAAAATAATATCTGTAATATCATTTCTTGATAAGTATAATTTGATTGAGTTTACAAATAATCCATTGGATTTATTTTGACCTACAATAAGAATGATATTGTTTTTCATATATACTCTTGAGATATTTTGTTTCAAGAGGGTGTAAACAAACTATATTGTCTTTTAATAGGTTTTGGTTTGATAACAGATAATACTTCCATAATTTTTTGAGGATGAATATCTTTCCATACAATTTCATAAATTCTATATAAAAGTGGAAATTCAAGAAACCATCCGCGAATTTCAAGTAATTTTCCAACACCATATGCTGTATGCCAATCGGGTAGTTTCATATTTCCAAATAGACGCGATTCAAGAAGTTCCCATCGTTCCGGAGCTTCTAAGTCTTTGAAGTATTTTAAGTCATATTCTTCAGCATATGTTTTAGATAGTAAAATTCCTCGACCTGAATGGGTCGTCAATAGTAAATCACCAATTCCAGATGCACTTTCAAAAAAAGCTTCATATGAAACAGTATAACGAAGTTTAAGAGATAACTGATACATTTCATGTAAGCCGCTTCTTATAAGTGCCGCTTTTGCATTTGAACCGGAATATACATCAATAAATCCAGTTCCTAGTGCGATTATATTCTTCAACACTCCAGCCAACTCAGCACCAACTCTATCCCTTATTATATCTGTTTTAAAGAAGGATCTATTGAATAATTTACTTACAATTGTTCCAACTTGGGAATATTCGGAAGCAATAGTAGCTTCTGCAAATTCGCCTCTTGCTAAGGAATCATACATATTTGGTCCGGTTAAAACACATACTTTAGAGTATGGAAAACGAGTTTTGATAAGTTCACATATTGTGATAATATCTCCTCTATCACTCACTTTAATGCTTTTAACAAGACTTACAACTATTTTTTCGTTAAAGTTTACATCATTTAACAGATTGTCAATAAATTCTCCTGGAATAGCAATAAAAATAATGTTACTATCAGACAAAGCTACTTTAATATCACTTGTAGCAACAACATTTTTCGGAAATTTTCTGGAATTTTTTGGCAAATATTGTTTGTTAGTACGAGATTGGTTGATTTCATTTGTAATCTCTTGACGCCGAGCCCATATTTTTATATGAATTTTAGGTGAAGAGTTTGCTAAAACAAGTGTCATTGCCGATCCAAAGCTGCCAGCTCCAATAATACTTATGCATTCTGTTGTATTATTCATTATTACAAAATATAGCTTGTTATTTATTAATAAATCGACATGAGTTGTAATACTTGGCATTGTTATCTTTTAATTGGAATAACCGGGAGACACACGTATATTGGAGCTACCACCGATGTGAATAGGCGACTCCGTCAACATAACGGTGAGATATGTTCTGGTGCAAAGCGAACACGCTCTCATAGACCATGGCGGTTATTAGCACATGTCGAAGTTGGTGACAAAATAGCTGCATTACAGTTGGAATGGCACATGAAGCGCGGAAGAGGTCTTAAAAACAGATTAAAACGGTTTATAGAGCTAAGTGAAGAAAAAGGATTGACTGCAATAATTAATGAATATGGGTGAGTTATAGAAAATATCATGATTAAGTAATGTTTATATCATCGGACCCAAATAAAATTACAGAGTGTTCAATGCTTGATACATCTTTACATAACGGCATTCCAAAACAGTTTTCCAGTCTGAAAAATACAAATTTTTCAGACTGGGAAATAGCCCCATGGGAATTGTATATATTTGAAAATAAACTTCTTGGTGAAGGTTCTTTTGCGAAAGTCTATCTTGCAAAGTGGAGAGAAACATTAGTAGTGGCAAAAAAGATAAACAAAGAAATATGTGAAAACAAAGAATTTATTCTACGTGAAATAGATATTATGAGTAAATTACATCATCCAAATATCGTACAATTTCTAGGATATATTAATGATCCCTTTATTATCGTGATGGAATATATCCCAAATGGTAACTTATTAGAACGTATAAAGGATTTGAAATATAAACAGAAACTTTCAATAATGAAAGATGTTTTACAAGGATTAGCATATTTTCACAACAGACGCCCACAGTCATTAATACATCGAGACATAAAGCCAACAAACATTCTTTTAACACCATCATATAGAGCCAAGATTACAGATTTTGGTATTTCTAAATTATATAGTTTAGAAAGAAAAAATTCGTTTAGTGGAGTTGATATAATAAACATGGAACCAGAATTAACAGCGGATGTCGGAACAATGCGTTATAGAGCACCAGAAACGTACAACTCTAATATGGCATATGATAATAAGGTTGATATATATTCATTTGGTGTTCTATTATATGAGATGTTTGAAGTTACACGGCATGTACCTGAAACTCCAATGGTATGGAAGAAATGTAATCACGAAATAAGAACTCTTATAAAAGAAAACATGTTATGCGGTGATCCAGACAAGAGGTTATCTGCGATTGAACTTATTCAGAAGTTAACTGTTATATCTGATAAGAAAACTACATTTTTTACAATTTGTAGTTGTTTAAAATAAGGTTGAATTTGGCTTGACTCTATATTCATATGTATTATCTAATGTATTTGCACCATTTTTGATAATACTATTTGCAAAATTAATCGCATTATGAGCAGAAATAATAGAGACTTCTTGTTCATTAATCCATTTTGTATTATAACAAGCATACGCATTTTTTGCATTAGGGGTAATTGCTCTAAATGGTCGTTTAGTTGGTATAAATGTTTGCATCAAGAATCTTGTAGGACCATTTTCATTTTTGATATATTCATTTGCGGGAGTACTCGAATGAATCCATCGTCTGTTATTGAAAATAGCTAAATCATCTTTCTGCCATTGAATACTAATTCTATGTGGAAGAACTTTTTCAGTCATAAACTTCTTCATCCACTTTCTTGAATTAGAAACTGTCCATCCGCTAACTCTTTCAAAGAATGTAGGCAAAACTAATATTCTCGGAGATTCCGTATCTGAATCATCTGGAGCAAAAAGTATTGGAACCTCATTTGTTCCTTCTTCCATTTCTAAATGTGATTCAAGTCTATTAACTCCTGCGTAATCTTGTTTCATTGTTCCAGTTACAAATTTTCTACGGTTAATTTCTGTTAAAATATTCTCAGATGCAAGTTTCTCTTCATCATTTAGACATTCATACACTCTTTCACCTGAAATGAAATCGGTATCACCTCCAATTAATGGTTGTTTTACAATGTAAAATGCGGTTATTACATTAGGCAATTTATAATCATGACCCAATATGTCTGTATGCCATATGTAATCCGTTTTAAATGGCTCATATGGCTGAACATCAATATCCTTTATATTGTAGTAATTTTTCAGGTTAATTGAACCTCTTGGTGCTACATGTTTACAATCTGGAAATTGGTCAAACGGTTGTAACATTTGGTGCTGATATTCTAATGGTGACTTCAAAGCATCTAAATCAGCATCTAAATCAAACTCTTTTGAAAAGTCAATAAATTTTTGAGGAGATATATTCCTACAATTCTTAAATATTAGCAATGGATGTTTCTTAAAATCTTCTCTTAAACAATCCAATGTTGGTTTGTCAAGATTCTCAATGTAATTAATTCCTGTAACATAAGCTATTTTATTCTCTAAAGGATGAATTTTTAACTTATACGCAAAAGTCGACACAAATAATAGGTGTAAAATACGAATCATTGTTTATAGTTTGTTTTAATAAAGATTTACTTATAATACTTATTATTATCTACGTTTAACCTATTCTTGTATAATTTACATCTACTTAAGAATATATCTCTTAATAAATGTAGAATGTTCGTACATTTACCTGTAAACGAAGGTTTTTTTGAGAGAAAAAGAGAGACACAATGTTGTTTTTCAAACAATAAATCAAATGAATCAAATGAATCAAATGAAACGAATGAAACGAATGAATATCCTAATTGTCATGTATGGGAATTTCACATAATACAGCTTATGAAGTCAAAACTATTAGAGAATAGCACTAATTAAGTATTAATATATAATATCATCTATGGATCCGATATTCAATGATAAACTAAAAAAATTTGTTAAAAACTATGATATACATGTTTTCCATTTATTTGAGGCACATAAACATGAAATATATGTTAATTCGGAATATATTTATACTATTGGTAGTGTTATAAATAAGAATTTTATATTAGTTATTATTGCGGAACACTGTTTTGTAGTACCAAAACTATGTGCTTTGCGATGGAAATATTTTGAGGCTATTATAAATCGTCATAGTAAAGATTTCAAAAAAATAAATAAAGCAATCATTGTAGATATTACAGATATAGTGATTGATTCTGAGTTATTTAATACAATTCGTTTTACAAGGTTTGGCTGTACATTTCTTAGATTTTTATATGAAAATAATGGATATAATCTGTTTATTGAAAAAAATGAAAGTGATGCTTGGAAAAAATTTTTAGATATATTAATTCCACCAAAAAACTATTGGGAAATTAAATATTCTTTTGACTTTACAGGGAATACGACTACGGATGGAAGTGGTGTCACGATTCCAATTATAACTAATCCAAATCCTGCTTTAGCTGATGTCTTCAATGCTTAGAATTAAGATACCAAGTAGATACTTGAAAGTTAGAATATTTTTCAATAAATTCAAAATCCTTTTTGTATATTTCCTTTAAGAATTTTTTCGATTTATCAGACAAGTCATCTATTTGCTTATCCTTTTTATATTTTGATTTATTAATTACCGGAACTTTGAAATCAAAGCGATAGAGTAGATATGAATTTATATCATCAAATGGAACGACATAGCGTAGTTTACTCTCATTTATCCAATAATGTTGTGGTATATATGTCCACTTAAGTGGTATCTTAACTGAGTCTATTTTATGTTCATGATTTTTAATCTCATTCATAATCAAATTATGATGAGTATGTGATTTGTCAGCCCATGCTTCTGCCCAATGATTTGGTGTTATTAGACCAGCATTAATAATTTTTCGAATCTTTTGTGAATCCGGATAATTTTTTATCGCATATCTTACTGCAGAACAAAATCTCGAGTATGGATCTCGAATAATAATCATTTGATTTTCAAGACAGCTAACTTCTGCATCGTGACCATGATATCGAATTCTCTTGTTTTTATTACAATATTTCTCAATAGAACTTCCTGCGTTTTTAGCAATATGAATAAAGTTAATAGTACTCATAAAATTACTTACTTTTATAAATTTATCTAAATATATACTCATTTTTGTGGAAGTTCTGACTCTTGAGCTTCTATTCTTGAAATTTCATTTTCTTTTCTTTCAGTATAAATATCAAATGCTTCCTCGATAATATTCTTCATTTCAATATCATTTATATACTGTTTAATTTTCAATACGAAATTATCTCTTCTTAATTCTGGAGTTTTTGAACGGAATTCTGGAGTTTTTGAACGGCTTATAGTTAATGGACTATTCATAGGGGATGGAGTTCTACCTCCAACTAAACCACTTCTACTACCTAATTCTTCGAAGGTCTGATCATCATCCTCGTCCTCGAAGTTCTCTACCGCGCCAGTAGTCGAGGGCGGCGGCGGAGGTTCAGTTATACTGCGTCCTAATTCTGTAGCTCTTGCAACCTCTTCATCGGCAAGATCATCCAATTCTTGGTCATCCAATTCTTGGTCATCTAAATATCTGTTCTCCATTATAGTTCTCATTTCATTTACTGGATTACCATCCGGTATCATTGTTCCTATTGGCATTTGAATCTGTTCTGCTCCCCTTTCTTGTTCAAATACTCTTTCTTCAACTGAATTGGGTGGTAAATGCCAAGGTCTTAAGTTAGATATTGTAGGTCTTCGTTCCGCTTCTGGTGGTTCTACATATTTAATGAATTTTATCCGAAGTCTCGATATAAATTGATATGAACCATTATATAAAGTATTTGAAAGTTGCTCTAAGTTTTCATGCATCATCAAAAATTTGATAAGAACACTATTTTTAATAAATGATGTCTCTTCTAAACTACCTTTTCCTTGTATTCCCTTATATGGACGAAGAAACATAATTGGTTGTTTTAAATCAATAGCTACTTTGTAATGATCTGCAATAGTTTCATAAATATCTTTATAGATTGGGGTGAAGACAAAGTCAAAACCGGTATTTTCATCCATAGAAACACTACTAAAATCTAAACCAGAAGGATACCAAATAACATCCTTATTTTCTTTTAAATGTGCTATAATTCTGGGTATTAGGTTTCTTTTTAGAGGCTCGTTGATTAGTACATTGTCTTCTATATGATCGGAACTGAGATGAATAACATCATTTGAGTCATTATCAAATTTAGACTCTTCTTGACCACTCGAACGTATATTCTCTTCAATTTTTTCTATAAGTTCTGTATTTGTATTTTGAATTTGTGAAATCTCTTTTGTTTCTCCGTTATATTCAAATTCCCCCTTATATGTATCTTTTTTACTAATAACTGTAAACGGTTTTTTATTATGAATTTTAGATTCAATACTACCATATCCCGATGGTCTTATTAATCCATTATCAACAAATGGATTTTTATCCGGATAATCCATATCATTTATATAGTAACATTCATGTTTCATATAATTAAGATATGGTTTGAATTCATCTGTCATAGTATCATCTTGAAGAAGAACATCTTCGTGTAAAAGTTCTGAAATTGGTGTTAAATCTTCAATAAAATCATAATATTTTGGTTGACGATCGTTTGATGCACCTGCTCCGGTAGCTGTGTCTTCTGTTGTCAAACACTCTGGATGTTCTATCATAATAGTACTTTTACATTCAACAAAATCCCAATCATATAATTGCTCTAATGCTCTTGGAGAATAATCTAAAGTAAGCCATAAATATTCTATTGGTAATTGAATAGTAGACATTTCTAATAACATTTTTCTAGCATTAAATGTTAGAGAAAGTATTCTGTCATCTGCTTTGCCTTCATTTCTTGGCGCTTGAGTATCTGATATCCAATAATTTAGTAATTTTTTTGATTGTTTTGTATCTGCGAAAAACATAATCCCACCGGATGTTTCAAAAATATAAGGGTCAACCATAACACTCTCTAAACATCTACAACTTGATCTTGGATCAAACCACCAACCTCTAGCCATGAAATCAACGTTTTGAGTATCAAAAATATTTGGATATTTTCGAATATACATATCACCATCTATATATACGACACCTCTGCCAGAACATACTGACAAAGCTTTTTGTATAAAATATGGTTTTGCATTGATTGCTAATTGATATCCACCAGGCATTGCAAATTCAGGTACTTCCAGAGCAAGATAATTACAGTTATTATATTCACATTCCTTTTCCCATTTTGTTATCATTTCATCATATTTTATTGGTAATTTCCACTGAAAAAATTTATTTAAAATATCATATATATTTAGTGATTCTTTGTTATCATTTCTTAATATAGAAATATCCTCTCCGCTCAAACCCGAATTACCGGTTAGAATACTATAAAATACGCTTTGTTCATCTTGATTTAAATCGTGAAGAGTATTCGTTGATTTTACCTTAAAGCTTGCCTTAATATACTTCTTAATCTCTTTTTTCCTATTCGCCATATTTGTAATAAGCTTAATCATATTTTCCTCTCTCATTCCATCTCTTAAAAGATGATTTGCTTTGTTCTGTAAAATATTTTTTGCAATCAGGAGTATTGTATACTCTGATAATTCTTCTTTTACCTGTTTGTAGATAAGAATTGAGATTATCTTCAATATGTTTTTAATACGTTTTTTTGACTCAGTTGAATTATCAAATATAAGCTTCAAAAAACTAAATTTGTTCTCATAAACGTAGGTATTATAAAGAAGATTATCTAAATTTGAGGATTTATTCTCAATAGAGCTTATTATTTGCTGTTTTAACTCTGTTAAGAATGTGTGTATTGACTCAATGCGTGATTCTTCACTTTTAATAGAAGCTTCTAATCTTTTAGAATTTATTTCTTCAATAATATCATTTTTAAGTGTATTAAAAAATACCACTGAGTACTTATCACAGATTGGATTTATATACTTTTCAATAAAAATATAGGGTATTGGTTCATCAAGTGTATCCAATAGTGAATGATCCTGAAGAATATTACCGTTGTAAATATTAGTGAAATTTTTAACAATTTGAGTACAGAACTCCTCAAAAATAGAATGGCAATACTTCGCAGTGTTATTGTTATTCCTATCTCTACCCCACCAATATGTTGCTATAACAAATTTACTGTTTTCATTAACTATAGTGGGGGAAACATCAGTAAACGCCCTCTCTAAGGCATCTATAATATTTCCATGTGGATTAGTCATAATTATATAGAATATTTAAATATTACATTAACATAGGAATGGAAGACTTTATTGTTACATATAATGAGTCGAATGATAGAGAAATTCAATACCTTTTTACATCAAAGAATACCAATTTAAAAAAGGAATATACACATATTGATAGTAAAATCAGTAAATTCGACACAATTTCACAAGTTAAGAAGAAAATTTGTGTATATGTCTGCCAATTTGATTTAAAATTATCAATTAACATAAATCAGTTGTATTTATGGATAAATACCACCGATTCTCCCTTTATAAAAAATGGAAAAAAATCTGAATTATCCGATAACAAATATGAGAATAATTTAATCTATAACTATTTGAATAAATCGAATGAGATTCATTTTACGATAAGATCCCAGTTAAAAAAAAGAGTGGATCAAGGAAAAGATACTGCTAAATGGGTTGAATCATGGATAAATGCCAATTCATCAAATGATAAGATGGAAAAATCTCAAATAGATAACATAATAGAACATACAAACTTTATTAAAGATGTCGAAAACACAAAATTACCCAAAAAAACACTACCTATAAAGAGATTCAGACATACAATGATATTTGTTGATTTAGTACTTTCTAAGGAAAATAAGGGGGTTGGATTAGATATAAATAAAATTTTCAAACATTTTCCTCTAAATAATAATGTTCCGCTAATAAAACTCGGTACAAAAAGCAATTCAAAGACTAAAGTATATAAACCAGCTATTAAAAATGAATTAGATACCAAATTTTGGAAAAAATGGCAGAAAGAAGATGATAAAGAGAAGAACTTACAAATAAAGTTTATGTATGAATTTTCTACAGTACAATTGACTATATATAACAATTCGAGTATATCTCTTAGATGTAGTGGAGATATAACCACTGATAATTGGAAAAAAATTTATGAGAAGGTTTTGGAGTGGATAATTGTACCAATTAATAGAATTATTGATAACAATATAACTCCTCTTAAATATGAAAATCTCAAATATAGACTGATTAATTCTAAAACGCTTATAAAGAAAAATGTGAATTTAAAACCGTCGTTAATCCAAGAATTTGGGAGATATGTACCTTATTTTTCTATTTCTTTAGAAGGAAAACTACGTTTTATAAAAGTAACTGATTATCTGACGAATAAAGTGAATATAGTAGATGAATTATATAATTTGTATAATAGAGACGAGAAAAAGACGGCTAAAAGAGTAGGCATATTGTTTATGATATCAGATGATGAGGCGGACGAAGAATTAAATATATTAGTGAATGATAAATTGATAAGAAATTCGAACAATGATACTAAAGTAATAGATGAATCTGCTTTAGGAGATAGTATAAAAATAACATATGATTCAGAATATATTAAAATAATACATACTGGAAAGAATCCAGAAGAAATAGATTATGCTGTTAATATTCTTAGAAAAATGTTTTATATACACAGAATTGGAGATTCTGTTTCAAAAAAATCTACAGATGATGATTCAGACTCCGACTCTGATTCTGATGAAGATATAGATGCTCTTATTGCAAATGTGAATGACTCAGATAGTGATTCAGACTCTGATTCAGATGAAGATGATAATTTAGATAATAACGTAGTTGATGAATCATCTTCAGAGTCTGAATCTGAAGATGATACAGAAAATGAAGCTAAAGAAGATAATTCATGGTATAAATTATCAAGTACTAAACGTCCAAAAGAACCACAAAAAGATTTTAAAAGAATACGCTTTGGTCTTCCTCCAGCTGGATGGAATCCAAAAAAAACGAAGGCAGGAAATATCAGAACATATCGTTCGGAAAGACTCAAATTCTATGATCCAGAATTATTTAATATGAAATTTAGTGAAACTGGAAAAAAAGTAAATAGAAAGGATGGAAAAGTGGAGTACAGTACATCATGTGCACCTACACCATCACATCCAATCGCGTTCAATCATGCTGAGCATGATAAATTACTTGAAATACTAAAGAATTATGTAGATGATGGTCACCCAGAAATAAAGGATAGACCACGTATATTAGATTGGTTAGAACATAGAAATGTATGGTATTTGTCATGTGAATGTATATGTGTAGGATGTATGTTACCAATTCGGATTGATGAACTTGGTAAAAATGAAGAATGTCCAAAATGTAAAAGTAACAACTATACAATACGCAATGATTCTAAATTTACTGGAAATAAAATAAAACTAGGTCCTGCGAAATATAATCTTTCAGTATGGCCATGTAGAAGAATCAGAGATCAACTAACAAATCCAAAAAAAGCACCAGATATGTCATCATATATTCTGAGCAAAGATAGATTTAATATAGAGCTTGGTAGACTTGGAGATTTACCGGATCTTATGCATAAAATGTTTGGAAATAGAAGTGATATTTCAAAAGGTCCATTACCAAAATCAGGAGAACCCTTCATTTTAAGATATGGTATTTATGAAAAATCCTTTGATGATTCATTTATAAAGGCGATAAGTATTTTATATGGTAAAAACGAACAGATTATTATAGACACCATGATTCAAAATTTGAGAGATGTGAAACAATTCGTAAGAACATGTGAAGGATCATTAATACAATTATTTTCAGCAAAAAGGGACAATGATGTGGATGAATCAAAATATAAGGTCTGGTTCCGTGATCAGACAATAAAGGGTAGTTTTTCTGACAAACATATGCGTAATATATTTAATTCATATTCAAATTTTTGTGACTTCATGAATGACAAAACGATTGATCATGATCACAATATAATGTGGCCGATTATGTGTTATCCGGGAGTACTATGGGAATATGGATTAAATTTATATTTGTTCAAAACAGACAAAAAGACAGGAAATACCGCAGAATATATATGTCCTCCAAATGGAAATCCATTCTATTATCACTATACTGAAGAATTTGTAACTAATAAAACTGCCTTTTTTGTTTTTTCGACAATGTTTGACGGGAGATATTTTTATGAACCTTGTGCAAAGATTAAACCGTCTGACAAAAAACTAAAATCTCCTCAAATGTTATTTGATTCATTTCCAACAACTTCTAATACTGATTCTGCTTGGAATAGTATTGCACCATTAAGACAACATTGTGGAACTACTCTACAAGATAAATATGTCAGTTATCTAAGGAAAAATAGATATAAATTATATCCTCTCCCATATACATCTAATCTTCCCTACCTATCACAATCACAAAAAGAACTATCTGCTAAAAATATTTTGGAATTATTAAAACTAAAACCAAAAGCGCAAGTTATTAATTCTAAATACCAATCAACTGGGTTGATTGTTGAATATGAACAAAAAAATTTTTATATTCCAATTCAATCACGTTCTATTATATTACATCTTGATATTCTTGAGAGAATACCTTGTTCTAACATTGGAGATTTTACACTATCGTGTAGATTTTATGAATGGTTAAGCAATAACAAAATGCGCACTAAACCTCTTGAGTATATTGTTGACTTAAAAACGAACAAAATTAATGGAATTGTATTAGAGACGAATAATATTGTACCAGTAAAACCATCTCCAATATCTGGTAATACTCGTGATCTTAAGAGAAGTACTCGTCCTACATATGAATGTGATAAAGATGAACATATTCTTGATGAAAGAGCAAATTATATAAATGATTTCAACAATTTTTGGGAAGGATATAACCAATTTTGTATGAATATCGCAATTAACATTAAGAACTCAAAAACAAAAATTGATGATAAAAATGTAGAAATTTCAAAAGATATTATAAAAAAACACTCTGAGTCTCTAGTTACTGATGAAATCAGTAATCACTATTTAACAATTCTTCTTAAAGAATATGATTATAATTATGTTAGAAGGAATGATATTAAAACTGGGCGAAAACCTCAATTTTTATTAGATTTAGAAGATACTAAAACTACTTCAGATACTAAAACGTTTACTGACAACGAAAGTAAGGATTACTATATTAAAAATCAGAAGAGACAGAGTACTTATGCCAAATATATACCATATTATAATCCAGATAATTTAGATATTTTAACTGATAGTAAGTTATATTCTATTAGTAATATTGGTTTAAAACTCTCAAAAACATGGCAAAAAATATTGCATAAGGATTTTAGATATGCAGATTATGATAATTATGCATGGATTGACAAAGTAGTACACATTTCTATGTCAGATATTCTAATTGAACTTCAAAATAAGGGGGATTGGGCAGAAATATCAAACAAAATAGAGTCTTGTGTTGCTATATTAGACAATCAAGGTAAAGTAACTATTTGGTCAGAGAGTAAAACCCCTAAATTTTACTTATTATTCTATGTTATTGATCGTCAGATATATCCTA
>MDTC01232326.1_pt1 | contig 18204 bp, 31 predicted proteins | sample 811181 | NCBI WGS metagenome assembly MDTC01 (sample SAMN05326644, study PRJNA326480) | marine metagenome | isolation source: seawater | place: Pacific Ocean: North | collected 2011
CAGGTGGAGCAGATTTTGTTATGCTCGGTGGTATGCTTGCTGGGCATGATGAAGGCGGCGGCGAAGTAATCACTAAAAAGTACATTACAGATGAATTCGACGATGACGGAAGGACTCGAAAGTTTAACAAAAAACAGTTTGTAGCGTTCTACGGTATGAGTAGTGATGCCGCAAACACAAAGCATTTTGGTGGACTTAAAGACTATCGTTCATCAGAAGGACGTGAAGTACTTGTTCCTTATAGAGGGAATGTAGAAGCTACAATACAAGACCTATTAGGCGGTGTGCGTAGTACTTGCACATATGCAGGTGCAATTAGATTAAAACATCTAAACAAGTGTACAACATTTGTACGGTGTACGCAACAATTTAATGCAGTATATGCGTAGATGGTTACTGTAGGCATAAACGGGTTTGGCCGAATAGGAAGGTGTGTTACACGACACATCTATAATAATAGACCTGATTTAAAAATAGTAAAAATAAATGCAAGTGGTGACTTAGAGTCAAATCTGCATCTATTAAGATACGATAGTATCCACGGACGTAACCCAGGCGATGTTGATTCTAAAACAGAATGGACTCATACTAGAAACATAGACGAAATTAATTGGACTGGAGTTGATGTTGTACTAGAATGTACAGGCGCATTTAACGATGGCAAAATATCAAAAGCACACATTGAGAACGGAGCAAAGAAAGTTCTTATTAGTGCGCCTGCTAAGAATGTAGACAAAACAGTAGTATATGGAGTTAACCATGAAGAAGTTACCAGTAATGACAAAATTATCAGCAACGCAAGTTGCACAACAAATTGTCTTGCGCCAATGGCAATGGTATTGCATAAAGAGTTTACAATCAAAAGAGGCATAATGACAACAGTACACAGTTACACAGGTGATCAAAGTACAGTTGATCGTAGACACAAAGATCCTTATCGTGCTAGGACAGCAGGAATGAGTATGATACCTACTAGCACAGGCGCAACAAAGAATATAGGACTAATTATTCCGGAGTTAGACGGTAAACTAAACGGCTCTGCTATACGTGTTCCGACAGCAAATGTTAGCTGTGTAGATTTTACATTTGAAGCAGGACAAGACACTACAGTCGAAGAAGTTAATCTTGCATTTGAAACATATAGTAAAATGTTTATGAACGGTGTACTCGGATATGAAACTGCACCATTAGTTAGTATAGATTACAATCACACAACAGATAGTTGCATAATTGCCGCAGATCAAACTAAAGTGGTTGACAATCGTATGGTTCGTGTGTTAGCATGGTATGATAATGAATGGGCATTCAGTTGTAGAATGGCCGACGTAGCAAACTATATAGGTAGAATATGATAAAATATGAACCAGTTCCACTTGAAGAACACGATGCATTAATTGGAGCAGACTTTAATGAACGATTTACTAAAGAGATGCACGACTATTATGCACCTTATCAAAAGAAAGGTCGTCCTGTTAACATAGGAAAAGAAACATGGGAGTATGCTGTTAGTGACAGTATAGATGGAGGCGAATGGGTAGGTGCAGGTAAGAATGTTATTGACGTATGTGCGCCTAATCTCGATATTGATGTGAAAGGTATTAGTTGTTCTAAAATAACAGGTATAACGTCAGAAGCTAGTATATTACAAAATGTACAAGAAAAAAACGATCATGCTGTACAGTTATTTAAACAAGGAAACTATAACGGATTAAAAGAAATGTTCATAGATCCTTTTATTAAAAAAACTAGTGCTAATAAAAACTTACATGTTTTATGTACGGTACGTGATAAACAGAACAGTCAGGTTTGGTATTGTTTATTAAAAGTAGTAAAACATGAAAACCCTAACTTAGTCGAAGAGATGACAGCTAGGGGAACCCGTAGTATAGACATACCGTTAATAGATCCTGAATATGGACGGACATATCTTGCTATACAAAAACGCAGATTGGAGCTGAGATTGAACATGGCAGGAATGTCAAAATATAGTGTTTGCTCACATTCAATTTGATAAATAAATGTGTACAAAGGATGAACCTAAGTACATGGGATGCCGAAAGGATCCCAAATTAATCTTGCTTTTTAAAGGAGAAAACAAATGACAAGACTAACAACTCTAGACCTACCACAATTCCACAGAGCAACTATTGGCTTTGATCGACTATTTGAACAAATGAACACACAGTTCGCAAATAGTCCAAACGGAAACGGGTATCCTCCATACAACATAGCACAAATCAACGAAGATGAGTTTATGATCTCATTAGCTGTTGCAGGCTTTGGTATGGACAATCTTTCAATCACTACAGATGGTGATCAATTAAAGATTGAGGGAACTGCTCCTAAAGGAGATGAAGAAGTTAATTACCTACACAAAGGTATTGGCGGACGCAACTTCCGTAGAGAGTTCACACTTGCTGATCACGTAGAAGTAGAAAATGCGAACCTTGAACTAGGTATGCTTAATATCCACTTAAAGCGTAATTTGCCTGAGGCTTTAAAGCCTAAGACTATTAAGATTAACGATTCGTCAGTAATCGATAGTAAGTAGGAAAGCTAGGGGGGTTAACATCCCCCCTAATTATTAGGAGATAGAAATGAGTACACAAGCAGATATAAAACTAGACGAGAAAATTGTTAAACAACCATTAATGCCACGCAAGTATAAGGTTGTAATGTTAAATGACGATTCAACTCCGATGGAATGGGTAGTATCATTACTAACTGAAATATTTAAACACAGCGTATCCTCTGCAGAAAAAATTATGCTAACCATTCATGGCGAAGGCTCAGCAGTAGTTGGCATATATACTTTTGAAATAGCCGAACAGAAAAGTGTAGAAGCAATGACATTAAGTAGAAATAATGGATTTCCTCTACAATTAAACTTAGAAGAGGAATGAATGTCTAATCTAAAAGAATTAACTTGGGAACACCATAAGAACGCAGAACGTCAAACTTTTGTTAAAGAGATGTTTAACAAAAAGACACAAATAAGTGATGAACGCTATGCAACGTTTCTTTACAATCAGTTTCCAATGTATGATGTACTAGAAGCTATTGCAATGAGTCATGGACTACTAAATGATATTCCTGCTATTGTACGTTCTAGATCAATACTAGCTGATTTTAAAGAATTGTGGCCACACCCAGAAGAAGTAACACCACAAATAATGCCAGTGGTTGAAGAATACGTAAATCATATTAAATCTATTATGTCAGACAAAGATAAAATTATGGCACATATATATGTACGTCACATGGGAGATCTAAGTGGTGGACAAATGATTAGAAAACGTGTACCAGGCAAAGGGAAAATGTTTGACTTTAAACAAGATATGGACGAACTTAAAGAAAGAATACGTGCTAAACTTAACGACAACATGGCTGACGAAGCTAAGATATGCTTTGACTTTGCTACTAAATTATTTGTACAACTTGCAGAAGCAAAAAAGACATGAGTATAATTTGGGATAAGCTAATTGAATGTCAAGATGAAATTATTAAAATATTTGAAGAACGAGCTACAGAAATTAATGAACCCGGACTTGATTATTTTAATAGGCCCGACGGTGGTTGGATTAATCGTGTTTGGTCTAATGATTCTATTAGACGGGCTCACATAGATGTTGTAGATGCACGTGAGTCTAAAGGCTTATGGATGATGCATGTATGTATCTTCCCTATATTAACAAATGACGGACCTATTTACGGGTTCGATGTTATTGCAGGCAAGAATAAAATGACAGGAGCCTTCCACGACTTTTCAGCTAGTAGCGGCGGAGAAGATCATCCTATGGTACAAGGATATAAAGAAAGTGTTGAAGATTTTATTCCAAAGAAACAACGAAAACTACCTGAATGGGCAACTAACATCTTTACAGATAAAATGCTTGCCGCAGGCAATGTAAACGACGAAGCAGAAGCATGTGCTATTATTGATATTGCACTAAACAATCTACATGCATACTTTGATGAAATTGGACAGTTTAATGGTAATTCTGATAGTGCTATAACAGCAGGATGTCAAAATTATTATTGTCATAATCAACAACAAAATCCACATACTGCTAATGTAATGAAAAGTTTAGGACTAGACGAAGCAGACGTAGACAAATTCTGCACAGACATGCTGTTCCCCAAAATTGTATAAATAGTTACAATGGAGTTCAATACATGCGTTATATAGAAATTAAAGAAGCAAAAAGAGTTACACCCGATGACGGAGTCAAGAAGAGGATGGTTATCTCTGCTCTTAATAAGAAGCGAGAAGAAGATCCACTATTTGATCAAGTGTATAAACTTGTTGTTGGCCCTGCACTTGATAAACGTATTGAAACTGTACTAACACAAATAGGAAAAAACGATCCTGATGTAAATGCAAGTATTGTGCAGATGCTTATTAAAAGTATTCCTTCATTAGGCGGATCAGGAGAAGTTAAAAACTTTGTACAAGACTGGAACGAAGGTAAAGAATTTATTAATCTTAAAAATCTTATCCCAGCAAAAGGAATGGATTCTCCCAAGCTAGTTAGTTCTGTTGTAGCAGATCCACTTGCAGAAAAATTACTAATGGATCTAAGAGCTTTCAAAGGCGGCAAATCAGACGCAGGTCCATACGAAGTAGCCTTAGCTATTATGAGTCGTAACATTACTTTCGCAACAGAAGAAGGTGGCGGCGATCTTATTATAAACGGACAAAAAATTGAGATTAAGTCTGGCGGCGAAGGTGGCGGCGGTGGACGAATATATCCGGACAGAAGAAAATTAAATCAAAAGCCGATAGCAGATGCATTGTCTGGTACAACATACCAAGACGTAAAAAGTATTCCTGTGCTTGCGGCAAATGGGCGTACAGCAGGCGGACAAGATTGGCCAGCGTTCAAAAGAGATTTTCCAGAAGAATTTGAAGGTATTGCGAAAGCAATTAACCAAGTATGGTTTAATGGTGCAAGACCAGAAATTGAAAATGCATTTGGTACAGAAAATTTCCAGTTACTTTGGAATAGAGCTATGTTTAACGATTACAAAACGCAAGCAGGACACAATGGTGTTCTTATATTAGGTATGACTCAGTTCCAATATATTGTAAATGGTGATCAACTACTTGCAAGTGTACCACAGTCATCTAAAGGCATGTGTTTCTATCGTAATAGTAGACAAGATAGAGATCTAGGCATTCAAGTTAAACTATCCTAAATTTTAATAAATACTATTGATTAGTATAGCGTGAGGGCGTTCTTACTATCATCACTTCAGGAAGGGCAATAAGTATGATAGATCCAATAACAGCGATCGCAGGAGCAACTGCGGCATTCAACACAATCAAAAAAGGCTTTGCAGTTGGGCGAGATATTGAAAGCATGGCCGGCGACCTAGGACGATGGATGGGTGCTGTTTCAGATATTACAAAAGCTGAGGAACTGAATAAAAAACCACCACTGTTTAAAAAATTATTCCAAGCAGGATCGGTTGAAGAAGAAGCCATGACTATTTTTATGGCTAAGAAAAAAGCAGAAGATATGCGTCAAGAACTTAGAAATATTATTTCAGTTACACGAGGTCCAAGTGCTTGGGATGAATTAATAAAAACAGAAGCAGACATACGTAAGAAAAGACAAAAAGCAATTTACGATCAAGAAGAAAGACGCAGAAAAATAATCGAAATTATTGCTATATGTTTTGGCGCTGGTGCAATAATTGCATTCTTAGTTACTATTGTAGTATTTTCAATGAAGGCGAAAGGTCTAATGTAATTGGTTTACAGATACAAAAATTTTGTATACAATCATGACTACGGCAAAGCAAGGCTTTACAAAGGAGACCACTTATTATTTAAAGGCAATGCATGGAGCGGTATACTTATGTTTTTAAACCATACTGATAATGCTCCAGAAGTTAGACAAATGTTTAAAGCCCAATTAGAGCAACGTGAAAAACCTAAAATTAAAGAAGCTCAGAAATTTCAAAACGAAGCTGGTGAATTAGCATCTTCAACTAATGAGCCAGTTACTAAAACCAAAAAAACTAGAACGAAAACAAAATCAATATGGGATTCATAAAATGATACATGCTTTTATACTAATTGTTCTAATTGGATCAGGTGACGATGCAAAACAGCAACCTAGTCCTATGTATTTTCGAAGTATTGATGTTTGCCAGTACTATGCTAAACGCATACCTAGGCAGTACGGTAACTACGGAAACAAGCATTTAGTTCCAGCAGAACATAGAATAACAGCATATTGTAAACCAGTAAAAGTTAATCCGGAGATTACACAAGTATATGATTATTGAATTAGCAATGGTTGGCTTTTTAAAATGTCAACTAGTAAAACAAGAAATAGTTGATGAAGATCGTAAATGTTATTATATTTGTGTAGACACCTCAAAGGAATTTGCATCAACTTTAAAACAATATCAATGTCCTAAAGTTTTATATGAAGATCGTCCTGCGTTACCATATAAAGACCGCTATAAAAATTAAGCTACTAATTCTATTTCAAGTCTTTTGCATTTAGCAAGAAGATTAGTTCTACCAATACCTAATGCTTGGGCAGTCTTTGTTCGATTAAAGTCATGATTATTTAATGCTTCAACAATTCTAGCTTGCTCAAGAGTTCTTAATTCTTCTTCTAATGTTAATGATTCGTCATGTGGTTGCGGAAATATTATACAAAGTTGATCCCACAAATGATCTTGCTCTATACGATTTTTATCTAAATCCATAACGGCGCCTTTCTGTGTTGTATTTATTTATAATACGATGTAAATATATTTACACCAAAATGATAAATACTTTTGAGAACAAGCGTGAGGGCGATTGTTATCGCGTAATTTAGGAGTAAAAATGTTAAGGAATTTTTCTATATCATTACTCTCAGTAGTTATCCTGGGAGTAAGTACAATGGCTTTGGCAGCTGATCCAATCGTTACAGATTCAACAAGTAATTCAACAGTTACTTCAAATGGAACATCGACAACTACTGTAAAAAGTCCGCCTCCTAGTGCTATCAGTCCAGGTATAAATGCAAGCAATTCTGATTTATGTACAGTAGGTGTAAGCGGAGCAGTGCAAACGCAAATAATAGGACTATCAACAGGTGCAACTGTTAGAGACATGAATTGTGAAATGTTAAAACTTTCTAAAACACTTTATGATATGGGAATGAAGGTCGCGGCAGTCAGTATGATGTGTCAAGATGATAGAGTTTACCGTGCTATGGAAATGGCAGGAACACCATGTCCGTTTAGAGGTTCAATTGGGCAGGAAGCCCAAGCTAAGTGGGACGCAAATCCTGAACAGCAACCTGTTAACAAAGAACAGGAGAATAAGAAAAATGACACTCTTAAAGGCGCTGGTTACGGGGCTCTTGGTATTGGTCTTCTGCTTCTACTTCTTTGATGCAAGAGCAGATACTACAGCACCAACTAATCCAACTACTACAACTCCAAGCACATTAGATTTAAGTGACGGAACCATTACGAATCCACAATATGGATGTCCTAGTGGAACAACAGCCGCACAAATTAATAATACACATTGGGGTAGTGAAACCGTTCGCTTTGGCGAATGTGTCAACACGTTTGCTATAACATATGCAATCAATCAAGCACTAACAGGTACAGGCGTAAGCATAGACAAAGTCCACTACAGTTGGCGTTATGTTATGTGCTTTCAGACACCTGGCAACGGTTGTAATACTAACCTAGGCGACAGAGTTAATATGAATACAGGTGAAGTTACAGACGATACATACTTTGATGAACTACAAGTTGTTATTGAAGTAACAGATAGCAATGGAAATGTAGTTGAAACTAAAACATGGAACATGGACACTTGGTATCAATGGAATGGCGCCAACCTTCACAGTGATAATGAAATACAAGTTGGCTCAGTTTATTGGCAAATACACGAAGACAACATAGAAGTATATAATCATATATTCAAAACAGGAACTATACGCACACCAAACAGTGTAGGTGATGTAAGGTTTAGAATTAACGGACAAGACAAAGGTAATTGGGATGGATACTACGGACCAGTTATAAACAGATTACAAACTTCATTTACTTATAGAGCAAACCCTTGTACAAGTGATACACTATATGATCCTAGTTGTCCAGGATATGCAGATGCCTATGCTAGTCAACAATATGATAATAATTGTGCCGCTAATGCTCTGTACGATACAGGATGTCCTGGATATGCTACGGCATATCACAATCAACAATGTACAAATGACCCTTTATATGATAGTAGTTGTAGCGGATATGCTACGGCTTATTATAACCAACAATGCAGTGCAAATGCATTATATGATTCAGGATGCCCGGGATACGAATCCGCCCTCTATGATCAGTCTTGTAAGGCTGATCCCCTTTACGATTCCGGGTGTCCTGGGTACGCAACTGCGTACTACAACCAGCAATGTACAGCTGATGCATTATATGATAGTGGTTGCCCAGGTTATGCAACTGCGTACTACAACCAGCAATGTACAGCTGATGCATTATATGATAGTGGTTGTCCGGGATATGAAACAGCATATTTTAATCAGCAATGTACAGCTGATGCATTATATGATAGTGGTTGCCCAGGTTATGAAACAGCATATTTTAATCAACAATGTACAGCTGATCCGCTTTATAACAGTGAGTGTAGTGGATACAATACAGCATACTTTAATCAGCAATGTGGATTAAGTGCATTATACAACAGTGAATGTCCGGGATATGCTACTGCGTACTTTACTCAGCAATGTACTATAAGTGGATTATATGATACAACATGTCCTAATTATGAAACAGCATTTTTTGATAATCAATGTACAATAGACTCAACTTACAATCCTGCATGTCCAGGATATGCTGTAGCAATAATTGTTGAAGAGTCAACTCCTAATATTAATGACGGTGAAAATACAGCAGAAGATATAGCTGAAGAATCAACAGAAATAATAAGTGTTGAATCTGTAACAGAAGTTGCTATAACTGGTGACGTTATTGTTGATAGTATTATTAACGAGGAACCTACTGTAGTAATAGAGATAATTGAAGATACCACTCCAGAAGCTATAAACGTTGCAATTATAGAAGAAGAAATTGTACCTGTAGAACTTGCTGTAGAATCAGCATTTGATCAAACACCTGTAGTTGAAACATTTAATTCATTTGCAGACACAGGCCCTGTAATTGCTCCTCTTGCTAGTAATGCACAAATTGAACAAAAAGCTGAAATAGTCGAACTTGAAGTTTTAGTTGAGAATATTGAAGCGGAAGTTGAACTTGAAATAACACAACTTGATTCCAATATTGAAGAGCCAATAATTGAAGCTGAAGTTGAAACTACTGCTCAACTAATTGAAGAAGAAGTAGAAGAAGTTGCTGAAGTAGAAGGAGATGTAGAAAATGAAACTACTGACGAAACCGTTGAATCTAAAGAAGATGTTGAATCAGATAAGAGCAAAGAAGAAACTACAGAAACCACTGCTGAAGAAAAAGAAGATGAAGTTGTTGAAGAACCAGTTGACGAGGAAGCAGTAGAAGAAACTGAAACTATAGTAGCTGAAAAGCCTAAGCCAAAGAAAATTAAAAAACTAACTAAAGAAGAAAAAGCAGAGGCAAAGGCTAAAAAAATGAAAGAAATTATAAAACTTAAATTAGCCAGTTTAGCCGATGATATGAGCAAAGCTACTTCACTAAAGGACCAAGCCGCAATACAAGCAAAAATTCAAGCATTAATTAATTTTGTGCCTGGATTTAATACATATGGCGGTCAAGTACAAATAGCTGGAGAGTTTTATGGAAGCGATAGTATCTATACTACAACTAAAGTTCCAGAAAATCAGCGAGGCTTATTAAATGGATTAGCAAGTCAATTATTACACGAAGCAATGGTTGACATGCAATACGAAGGATTAGAATAATGAGTTGTTTAGCAATAGGACTTGCTCTAAGTTTGCATATGGGATTAGAAAACAAGTATAATCAAATGCATCCATATGTCATGTGTGAGAATGAAAATGTTATAGGTGGAGTATACTATAACAGTTTAGATAAGTTGAGTATAGTTGGAGCATATAGGCATCAATTTACAGATGACTTATCATTAGATGTTGGAGCAGTAACAGGATATCATTATGATGTAGTGCCTATGGCAAGACTACGTTATAAAAACCTGTTTGTAATGCCAGCATTAGAAGATGGTAGAGCTGGACTTGTTGTAGGGTTACAGTTTGAATTTAAATTAAAGGAGAAATAAAATGAACGAGAAAACAACAGTAGAAGTTGGCGGAGTTAAATTCACCGGCGGTAAACTATTTTTAGTGTTAACAGTACTAAGTACACTAGGTGGAGCCGCATGGGGAGGATTTGAATTTTATAACGACTATAGAAATATGAAGACAAAGATTGAAAGCTATCAAGCACCTGATCTAAGTGGTATTGATAAAAATATTGCAGTACTAGAAAAAAGACTTGAAGGAGCGTTAGTACAAGTCGACGAAGCATTACAATACTCAAAGGACATTAAAAACGGTTTGCGTGATGATGTTATGAGAGTAGAAAAAATTGTTGATAGCGTCGAAGACGATGTTAAAGGAGTCGAGAAAGATGTTAGAGAATTAATTGATCTAGCTGAACAGCGTTTTGAAAATAAGCGTGATAGACTACAAAACGACTACGATCAAAAAGCAGAAGATTTACGAAGTGAGAGTAATCGAAGTAACACAGATCTACGTGACGAGATTAACAGAAAGTTAAAGGAACTTGAAAACAGGTTAAACATACGCCTACAACGAGCTCTTGATAACCCCCTTGCTAACTAAATACGAGTGTAGTTAAATGACGATTTAATTGCAGTATAAAATAAACTTTATAAAGGAAATACATATGGAAAACGAAGAAGCAAAAGTTGAGCCGGTTCAGGCATTAACTGTTGAAGAAGTAAAAGCTAAAGTGGAAGCAATCAAAGCAGATCCATCGGCAGACGACAAAGACCATTTAGAGTACCTAGGAAGAGAAGTAGGTATTGAATTAGATAAAAGACATGACCATGCAGAGCTAGTTGATGTATTACATGCACACATTGAAGAAAATGTAACAGTACATGCAGGTGACGAAGTTTCTGCTTCAGTAGGTGATGAACATGCAGGCGCAAGTGCAAGTGCTGAATGGCATGCAGATGCCGAAGCAGGAGCAAGTGCAGGCGTTGAAGTAACTGACCATAGTGTATCTGCAGAAGCAGAAGCACATGCAAGTGCAGAAGTAGGCGCAAGTGCAGAAGCAGAAGCACATGTAGAGCAAGAAATTATTCCAGGTGTTGATGCACATGCTGATGCAAGTGCAGAAGCAGAAGCACATGCAAGAGCAGAAGCAGAAGCCCACGCACACGCAGAAGCAGGTTGGGACGGAAGTGATGCTAGTGTAGCCGCTGAAGTTGGAGCAAGTGCAAGAGTAGAAGCAGAAGCAAGCGGAAGTGTAGATGCAGATGTAGGCATTGACACACCATTAGGTGATGTAAGTGTAGATGCAGGCGCTGAAGGACATGCTGGTGCATACGCAGAAGCAAAAACAATGGCAGGCGGACATGCAAGTGTTGGCGAGCATGGTGTTGATGTAGGTGGCGGAGCAATGGCAGGCGCTGGCGCTGGTGTTGAAGCTGGTGGAACTGCACACTTAGGTGGCGCAGAAGTATCAGGTGAAGCTGGTGTTAGTGTTGGAGCACAAGTTGGTGTTGAAGGCGAAGCACATGCTACAATGCATGATGGGCATGCAAGTATTGGTATTAGTGGTGAAGCCGCTGTATTAGTAGGTGTAGATGCTGATGTTAATGTTGATGTAGATCTAAACCCAATTATTGATACAGCTAATGTTGTATACGATGTTGCAAGTGATCCACAAGCCGCCGCTAAGGCCGCCGCAGATGAAGCAAAACGTGTTGCTGATGAGGCCGCGAAGCACACAGCCGAAGCACAACATCAAGCTGAAATGGCCGCTGAGGCCGCACAGAAAGAAGCTGATAGAGTTGCTAAAGTTGTAGCTGATCAAGCCGCAAAAGCACAAGCAGAAGCTGATAGAGTTGCACATGAGGCCGCTGAACAAATGGCCGCACAAGCAAGAGCCGCAGAACAGGCCGCTAAAGCCGCCGCAGATGAAGCCGCAAGAGTGGCCGCAGAACAAGCTCGTAAAGCACAAGAAGAAGCCGCAAGACAAGCTAAAGAAGTTGCTAGACAAGCTGAGGCCGCACAGAAAGCCGCTGAAAAAGCCGCAAACGATGCCGCGAATGCCGCCGCTAAGGCCGCAAACGATGCCGCGAATGCCGCTAAGAAAGCCGCTAAGAAATTAAAGTTTTGGTAAGGAGAAAATATGTCAAACGTACCAACAAAAAAAGCACCGGCTAAAAAGAAAGCCCCTGCTAAGAAAAAGGTAGCTAAAATAGCAACACCTGAAGAAGCCTTAAAGGCTGCCGAAATAGCACATGAAGCGGCAACTGCCGCTCTTAATGTAGCTAGAAAAAATATGCCAGGCCATAATGGCGGTGGTATATGGAAGCCTGTTAAAAAATTAAAGTTCTGGTAAACATTACTTAATAAGCTGGGGAGGAAACTTCCCAGCTTTTTTTTGGTTAAATAATATTATGGAAAATACAATATACGATATTAAAAGAAGAATTGATAAGGTAAAATTACAATTAGCCAATAAGTCAAATAATGTAGAATCTGATCAATCGATTGAACAAAAAAGAAAAACTTCGGAGCAGTTTCAAAAGTCCACTGTGTTCGCTTTAAAAGATGATGCTTCGCCCAATCAACGTGCCAATGACAACAGTAGTCTAGTAAACATGCTACGACAGCGTATTGCAGTGGCAAGAACCAACTTGCAATTAATAAAGTAAGAACTGAATGTTCTAAATAATGTCTGTGGCCTCCTAGCCAATTAATTTTATATGATTTAGTGTGAAAGGATTGCAACCATAAGTCTGCAATTCCGTGTTTGATAACTAGTAAAGCCAAAAATGATACATCCATAACACTATTTAGTGATAAGTATGTATATAACTAATGGAGACAAAAATATGCCAATTTACTCGTGGCATTGCCAAACGTGCAATGAATTATATGACGAACTACTAGGAATGGGAAAACATTCTGAAGCATGTCCGGAGTGTGGTGAGAGTAATCAAGAAAAACTATTAAAACAGTTGACTATGCCTCAAAAACCTAAAGTGCATTCATCAGATACTAAACCTCAAGATCGATGGGGTTATAATAAAACAACAACTGAAACGTTATTTGCCGCTGATTTACCAGGTGGACGACAGGACAAAGAATATGATGAAAATGCATTAAAGGCACAAGTAAAAGAAACAGCTAAGAAAAAAATGGCTAAAGGTGCAACTGTTGCAGTAACAAAAGCAAAATCGAAAGTACCAACTAAAAAATGACACACCACGAATATTATGACTGGAGTAATTTAATTACTGATGACAGTAGAAAAATTATGTGTGAAGAAATTAAAGCTGGAATTGATGCTGGCAAATATTGGAAGAATAGTCCAAAGTTTCAAACTGATTGGAATGTATTTGCAACACCAAGACAAGAGTTTATAAATCTAAAAATGAGCTTTATATGGAGTTGTTTTGCATATCTTAATATGGAAGTACAAATTAAACAAATACAAAGTTGGAGTTTTATAACTAAGTTGCCAGGCGAAGACAGAGATAAATTATGGCATCATCATGATCACAATGATCAAACTAAAACAGTTAGTGGTGTATACTATTTGCACCTACCAGAACAAGTACAAGCATTTGATCTAGCAGGAACAGAATTAGCTCCCAATGGGGTTGAAGGTGATGGCAAATATATTGCACCTTGGAAAACTGGTCATTGGATGATATATCCAGGAAAGATATGGCATCGTCCAGGAATACTACAATCAAACGAAGATCGCTACATTGTAGCCGCAGATATGGAGTTTTAAATGCAACACTCAGTTGAAGATTTAATTAAAAGGATAAATGTAATGAAAGACAAAGCAATTGAATTGCATAGATTACGAAATCAATTTAGTAATTTAACTGATAAAAAATACGACCATACTGCATGTACAGCAATAATAGAAGATATACAAGGACTAGCACTTAGTATAGCAATGGATAAAGACGGAAACAAAATAAAAACAGAAATGGAATACAATGACAGTTAGAAGACAAATTTATATGCATTTTAGTGAACAACCTTTACTAGATTGGATACCGAACGTTTACAATTTAGCTCCTGAATTAGAAGTAGCTGGATCAACCGGTAATGATCCTAATAATCAACGGGCAAGTCAAGTATCTTGGATACTACCAGAAGGCGAAGAAAATACTAAATTATTTGAAGATTTGTTTAAGTTATCTTTAGAAGCAAGTCAAAGAGCAAATTGGAATTTTGATGTAGGTATTCTAGAGCCGTTACAGTATACACATTATGGACCAGATGAAAAATACGACTGGCATGTAGATCAATTAATAAACGATGAAAGTTCTGAAACATGCAGGAAAATTAGTTTTACTATGTTACTCAACGATGAGTTTGAAGGCGGAGACTTACAGATAGAATGTGGAAGTCCTGCAAAAGAAGATAGAGCTCAGTCTATACCCTTACAAAAAGGAGATATTGTATTTTTTCCTAGTTATGTATGGCACAGAGTATTACCTGTAACTAAAGGAGAACGACATAGTTTAGTAGGATGGCTACAAGGCCCAACTTGGAGATAACATGACAACACATACATACAAATACGAAGACGTTTTTGAAAAAGACCCCCAAAATGCAGATGATGTATTAATGACTATTCCGCCTAAAATTCTTGAAGCACAAGGATGGAAGGTAGGTGATACGCTACGTGTGCAAACAGGTGATAAAGGTACTATAGTTATTACTAAAAAAGAAGAAGATGGTACTAGTATAGTAATCCAGCCCGACGAAGATAACCAAAAAAGTTGATCATTACAATAACTGTGTTATACTATTAGTATAGTTAGACAAAAGGGCTACACATGGTTATTAATATTACAGGCGGCAAACAACGACAAAAAGAACTAGTGCAAAGCATGGTTGAGTTTGTTCAACAAAAGCTAATGCCTAGGATGCATAATCTTGAAATCAATGTCCGTATTAAAGATTTTGGTAAAGATAATAGCTATGGCTATTGTTTACCAACTGATGATGCAGATACTGCCCGTCCACGTGAATTTGATGTGGACATTAACATTAATCAAAAACAACGTAGACTACTTGAAACTGTTGCACACGAAATGGTGCATGTTAAACAGTTTGCAAGAGGTGAACTATATGAAAGTGTAGCACAAGGTCGCCATCGTTGGCAAGGTGAATGGTTGTCAAATAGAAGTAAAAGCGTAATGGACTATTATGATCAACCTTGGGAAATAGAAGCACACGGAAGAGAGTGTGGACTGTTTATTCGTTGGGCTGAGAAGAACAATTACGGTAAATATAAGTGGACACAGGATACATAAAATGGCTACTAAACAAGAAAATTTACACCTAGAGATTGCACACTTTAAACAGTTTATGAAATGGATCCCAGGGTTTAATAATATGCATCAATTGACAGTACAGGATTTATTGTCAATGGGATTAATTGAAGTAAGTACTAGTTTTGAAACTGCTATTGCATATGCAAGTGGAACACAAGTTATAAGCCAAGACCATGCTGATTTAAGTTGTGGAAGTGATGCTAAACTATCAACTGTAAGAACGTGTTCATACGGTACAGTTTATTCTGCACCAGTTACAGGAATTCATAATAAAACAGGCGACCTACTAGTACAAGTGTATGAAAGAAAACAAGAAAAGTTTTATTACTTTCGTATACCATATAATTCGTATTGTAATATTCCAAAGAGTTCAAATATAGAAATACCATTCGAACTAGACGGAAGTCCTCGTAGGCATAATAGGAAACAAAATAATCCTTGGGAGTACGAATGTGATTCTTTCTTAGATATGTGTTATGACGAGCATTATAATGATCTAGCACCTAAAAGTATTCCTACTCGTACAGAATTTTCTACTCTTTTTGATTTATAAAGGTTGACAACTTACTTAATATCTAGTATAATATAGTTAACTTAATAGGCAATCACGAGGCACAAAATGAATAAAACTATTCCTTTACAAGAAGCACTAGCGTTCTGTTTTGCGGCACAACGTATTAATAACGGATATCTTAAAAATACACAAAGATATTCAGAAGACACTCCAACACAACATTCTAATAAAGAAATGGTTAAGCAACATTTTGGTAATTACAAAGATCCTGACTTTGTAGACTTTAAGACTGTTGAGGAAGATTATGAAGGGGTAGACATAGCACAAAAACATTTCCGTAGATACACGATGGGCCTTATTGGTGATACACTAAATTCGTTTCAGAAAGATGTATTTGCTGTCCTTAGTGCAGATGGTATACCTTTTAATAAATTAGGGTTACTTGCATATATTCCTGAACTTGTTAAACGTGAAGTAGAAGAAAATAGATTTAAGAAACTACTACGTATGGATTATCGTAATAGTAAAGATGTAGGTAATATTAAAGATCCAGTTGAAGGTGTTGTACTAATACTTAATAAGTTTTGGAGCGAGCAGTGGGAGAGCTTTAATTACGTTGCGGACTTAAACGGTGATCTAGTTAGTTTTATGAACAAGTTTGAATATAATATAGGCGACCGCAAACGACTTAAAGGTAAAGTTAAAGCTCACGGCAAGAACCGTAATTTTACAGTAAATGAAACACGTCTTAACTACTGCAAGTTATATACAGTATAACTAAATATAACACACGACTAAAGCATACAAAACAACTTGATGCCTTTATACTCGGGCATTTCATATAATAACAAATATAAAAAGGTGTTAAGATAATGTCAGCAGATCAAAGAACTAAACTAAAAACTACTTTCGATGACGCATTAGACGATGATGACTTTGGACTTATTATCTCTAGTAAAGGTGAACTTAAAGGAATTTGGATGCCTGAAGGAAAAGATGACGATCCAGTGCCACAGGGAATTACTGAAATGTTAATTACTCTATGGGGTATCGATCCAAATTCTCCGGAACACACTATACACTAAATGCAAATATCAAGTATAACAATTAAACAACTCGCAGAACTTGCCTTCAGTACCGAGTCGGTAGATCCAATAGACTGGGGAGAACTTTCGATACAAGAAGAACAGGCCTATATAATAATGGCTAGTCATCTAATGGAACAGTTTGGTAACGTAAAAGATGATGAAATAACAGAAAAATACTTGACATTAATGGCAACATGTGTTAAACTAACTGTAGAGAACTTCGTATTAAACTTAAAACTAGAAGGTAAACAATGAAAAGTAAATTTGATAATGTATGTAATCTTACCAATACTGCTAATGATCAAGTTGTTGAGGTAGAAGTAGATAACTTCCGACTTGAAGAATCGTTTGATGCTTACATTGCAACAAACAAAATTAGGATGCGTTGGAACGGAAGGATATATGTTGGTAATGCTCACGGAATGGAGTTTACTACCAAAGGACCAATCGAACATGTGTATAAAGAAGGTAGACGATAATGAGTAATAAATTTGATGGACCACTTGTAAGTGCGTTTGAAAGCGATCCAACAGGGGTTGTTAAACAAGAACTAATTACATATCGTGTCAAAGACGGTATGTTGCGTAAAGAAACAACAACACGTAAATTTAATTCAGATCAAACTGACTGGCACGATTCGCAATCAGTTGATCCTATGATGGAGATCAAATAATGCCACTAGTACCTATTGTAGTAGAAAAAGAAGCAAACGGGGAACGTTCATACGACATCTACAGTCGTTTAATGAAAGACAGAATCATTATGCTTAATGGCCAAGTTGAAGATACTATGGCTAATATAATTGTAGCACAGATGCTATATTTAGAAAGCATTAATCCAGATAAAGAAATTAATTTATATATTAATAGTCCAGGCGGTGCTGTTACAGCAGGTCTTGCTATTTACGATGCTATGCAATTTATTAAGTGTGATGTGCGTACTATTGTAATGGGGCAAGCATGTTCAATGGGATCGTTCCTAGCACAAGCAGGAACAGCAGGCAAACGGAATGTATTGCCAGAAGCACGTACAATGATTCACAGAGTAAGCTC
>MDTC01271684.1_pt1 | contig 18202 bp, 18 predicted proteins | sample 811181 | NCBI WGS metagenome assembly MDTC01 (sample SAMN05326644, study PRJNA326480) | marine metagenome | isolation source: seawater | place: Pacific Ocean: North | collected 2011
CATATTTATTTGTTTTTTTTATATTTTCAATAAGAATTTTAGCAACGTCTAATACACTATATTCCATTCCTTCATCACATCCTATATTATATATTTCTCCTAATTTACCTTTATCTAATATGCATTCAAATGCTTTTGATGTATCATACGAGTGTAAAAATGCTCTTATAGAACTTCCATCTCCTTGAATAGTAACTTTTTGATCACTTTTTAATTGTTTTATAAATTTGGGAATAACTTTTTCTGGATACTGATTTGGACCATAAACATTATTTCCTCTTGTAATTATTATTGGCATATTAAAAGAGTGATTATAAGATTGAGCTATTAATTCTGCTGATGCTTTTGTAGCAGCATAAGGATTTGTTGGACATAATATACTTTGTTCAGTTTTAGATTTTTCATTACTGTGAATCATTGATTCTCCATATACTTCATCAGTAGAAACGTGTATAAATTTTCTTATTTTACCATATTTTTTACAAGATTCAAGTAAATTATGTGTTCCAAATACATTGTCTTTTGTAAATTGACAAGAATTATCAAATGAATTCTGTACATGACTTTGAGCAGCAAAATGTATGACTGTATCTATAGCTTCTTTTTCTAAAATATATTCAATTAGCTCACGATTATTTATGTCACATTTTATCATTTTATATTTTTCACTGTTTCTTATACTATTTGATATATTTTCTATATTAGCACAATAATATAATTTATCTACATTTATAATATTAATATTTGGATATTTTTTATGAAAATAATTAATAAAATTAGAACCAATAAAACCACATCCACCTGTTACTAATAAATTTTTAATGGTTTTAATATATGACATTTCTGGTATATTAATTTTAGGAATATATGTATATTTATATTTAATAAGACAATCACGAATAGATTCTTTAATATTTTTTATTTTTGGATACATTTTTTGTAATTTACTGGTATCTAAATAATTATTTGAACGATCACTTGCAAGAATTTTATTTTGTTCTTCTTTTGAGAAATTTTTCCAGGTAAAATTAGGATCTACAATATCCCTAAACATAGCTAAAATTTCATTATGTGAAATTAATCCTGGATTTGTTAGATTAATAGTTCCAACATGATTTTTTTTAATCATATCTATAACAAGCGGTAATAATTCTGGTAAAACACTCATTGAATTAGGAGTTGAACATATATATTCATAATTTGTGATTTTTGTAATAAAATTTCTTGGATGTTGTTCTTCTGTTATTGGCATTCTAATTCTTATATTAAGTACAGTATTATCAAAAAAATGCATCAATCTATCTGTAAATCCTTTCACAATAGAATAAGACGAACCAAAAAAATTAGGAAGTGAATTTTCATCAAATCCGTTCTTTTCTTGTCCAGAAGGGTGTTCATTTTCATCAAATTTAAATATACAACCAGTTCCAAGGTATGTTAAATGTATATTATTCTTCATACACAAGATTGCAAGTGATAAAGGACAAAATAAATTGTCTCTAATATTTTCTCGCAATTTCCCAGATTGCTCTAAATAATCTATTGTTGAAAAAATTTTATCACCAATCTTACCATGTGTTCTACCTATAAAACTTATTATATGAGTCGGTTTAATAGTCTCTATTTCTAATGTCAAATCTGGAATATTATCTACCTTTTTAGTTCCTTCTATAAAGCTTATTTCTGAATTTGATAAAAGTTTTACAAATTGCTGTCCAATCCATCCTTTTGAACCATAAATTAATAATTTCATATTTACCAACATGATACTATGTTTTTAAATAAATTATATTACAAAGTCATTTATTGTATTTTAAAATTATTGTATTTTAAAATTAGTATTCAAAAGTTTATTAATATTTTTAAATTTTAAATTGTAAATTACAATTTGTGCATTTAATGAATACAGATGTTGCTTCATCACCAGAACGAGTTTGTTTGTTAAATGATATTGTTCTATTACTTTTACATCTTTTACATTCTATAACTCCTTCTTCAACTGATGGTGGATTTTCAATAAAATCATATTCTTCATGTAAACATCTAGCAATATCTTTGTAGTTTTCATGTTGATAAAGTAAGTTTTTAGTTTTTATTGTCACAAATAAATCATCAAGTTTTGGTCTTTGCGTCCATTCCACTAATAATTCAAAAATTATAAATTTTAGTTTTTTATATTGCTCTTCTTTTAATTCTTTACTATTTATAAATTCTTTTTTAAGAAAATTATAAATTTTTGAACGATTTTCTTTATTTTTTATTATGTTTTGAACCCTTTTATGAAATAACTCCTCCATTTTATTTTTTTTTTATAAATATTTTTTTTTTTCAGTTTTTATTTAAAGATTGTATTAAATAATAATAAATGTCATTTTCTATTATAGGTCCATTTAATTTTTATTCAAGTAGAGAACAAACAAATCATTCAAATTCTTTGAATAGAATATGGAACATATTTAGACAAATATTTAATAGCGAAGAAGAAAATAATCAATATATCATTCAAGAAACAGGTTCTCAAACGCAATCTCAACAAACACAATCTCAACAAACACAATCTCAACAAACACAATCTCAACAAACACAATTTCAACAAGCAGATTCTCAAACACAATCTCAACAAACACAATTTCAACAAGCAGATTCTCAAACACAATCTCAACAAACGGATTCCCAGGTACAAACAAGTGCAATAAATAGACAAACAACACAATTAGATACTTTAGATAATATTATTTTTTATGTTGATGATGAAATAGGGCAAAATAATGGTTTAAGTATTACTGAGATTAATAATAATTCAACAATAGAAACAAATTTTGATTCAAATGTGAATGAAACAATATGTTCTATATGTCGACAGCCAATAGTTAATATATGCAGAAAATTAAATAATTGTTCTCATTCATTTCATGTAGCTTGTATTGATGAATGGTTAGTAACAAATAATACTTGTCCTATATGTCGTGCGGTAATTCCTACTGAGCGAGTTGTACGAAATCAACCTTTACAATTTCGATATTATTATAATACAAGATAATTATACAGCCATTTCCATATGTATTTTATCATTACTTTCATAACCAATTATTTCAAAATCACTTGATTCAAAATCTTCAATTTGTATTTGATTTCTATTTTTTATTTTCAATTTTGGTAAATAAAATAATTTATTTTTTAATTGTTTCTTTAGAGCATCAACATGATTTTTATAAATATGTGCATCTCCTATAAAGTGTGTTAAAAATCCTACTTTTAAATTTGTTAATTTTGCTATAATATGAACTAATAGAGCAGAACTTGCTATATTAAATGGCACACCTAAGCCTATATCACCACTTCTTTGATACATGCATAGTGATAATTTATCACCTTCTACTTTGAAGTTATATAAAATGTGACAGGGTGGTAAAACCATTTCATGAATTTTACTTGAATCCCATAAGTTAATTATAATTCTACGACTATTTGGTTGAGTTTTTATTAAATGAATTGCATTTTTTAATTGATCAATTCCGCAATTTGTATAATCAGTATTACAATCTTTATATTCTGCACCAAAGTGTCTAAATTGAAATCCATATATTGGACCTCCATCTCCAACCATTCTATTTGTAAATCCTAATGAATCTAAACATTCTCTTGAAGTATTTCCATCCCATATATGAACATTTTTTTCTGTCAATATATTTGCATTTGTGCTACCAGATAAAAACCATAATAGTTCTTCTATAATTCCTCTTGAAAACATTTTCTTCGTTGTTAATAAAGGAAATCCATTTTGTAAATTAAATTTCATAAAATTTCCAAAGACTGATATTGTTCCTGTATTGGTTCTATCTATTGTCTCATTTCCATTTTCTAAAATATTTTTTACTAAATTTAAATATTGTCTTTCACTATTATTATTAGTTCTTTTTAAATGTATATAATTTATATCTACATATCTATGACTATTATTATCAATACTAACTTTTTTATCAATTGTATTTATAGAAAACTTATCTAATGAATTATCAGGAAAGTAACAATCTCCTTCTATATCAATATTGATTTTTGATAAATAAATTTCATCAATAATATCTTTTTCTAAAAAACTTTTATAGATGGCAGACCCACCAATGATAATTTTTTTATTATATTCTTTATCTTTAAGATATTCCAAGAGAGAATTAATGGAAAAAAAAACTTTATCACTTTCTTCCTTTGATTTAAAACTTGAATTTTTTGTTAATATAAAAATATCTCTATTTTTTAGATTCGGTAAAGTTTCATATGTTTTTCTTCCTACTATTAAACAATTTTTTCCATTTGTTGTAATATTCTTAAAATATTTTAATTCGTCGCTAATATTCCAAGGTAAAGAGTTGTTTTTACCTATAACATAATTTTTGGAAACCGCAGCAATAATACAATACATTATTTATTTATAGATTCAAGACTTTAAATAATTCAATTTTTAGAATATTTGATATTTTAAAACTATTTTTTGAACCCTTTGAACATTTAAAACGTCATATTAATAATTAGTATGTGTATTTAATAATTCTCTAATTTTATTGTTTCTTTCAATAATTGTTTCTTCTGTAAAAGTTTTATAATTATCTACTATGTCACGTGTAATCATACTACTATTTCCTTTATATGATATTACTTTCTTATCATATGTTTTTGATCCCAGAGAACTATTTCCTTTATGACCATTATCACTATTTTTACCTTCTATCAATGTTAAATTTCCAATATTATCCATCAGAGATGGATTACATAATTTTGTTTTATCTTTATGGTTTTAAACGAGGCATATTTATTTAAGAAATTTAAATAAATCCATTAAATCAATTTTTACAAATATGGCGTTTTAAATTTTCAATGGTCTAAAAATTTAAATTATTGCTATTTTTGTAAAATATTTTTTAAATCTTTATTAACATTTGTTATAATATAATCATTTTCTTTTAGATAATTAATTATATCATTATTTATATAACTTTTTTTACAAATAGATTCTGTGTTATGTAAGCTTTGTGCAGTTTGTTGTATGCAAAGTTTTATTAATTTATTTTTTTGTATATTTTTTTTTTGATATTTTTTATAGAATTCTAAAAATAATATATTTGAACGATATGTTCTGATATCTTTTGATGAGAAATTTCCATATTTTTTAATAAAAAGATTAATATCATTTGCATTTATATATGTCCTGAAATCATTTTTTTTAAATTTAAAAAAGCAATCATTTTCATTTGTTTGTTTTAATTTTTGTAAAATAAATGCAATTTTTTCATCATTAATGGAACATTTATTAATAATACCTCTTTTTCCAACAAATTCAATATAAACATCATTTTTTTTAATATTAAAATGATTTTTTTTTAGAGTTGTGACTCCAAACGATTTATCATTTTCTTTTGTTCCAACTCTAAAATTACATTTTATTATTAAATATATGGCTATTGATACTAAAAAATTTTTAAAATTTTCTTGTGATATACTATTGTAATTATTTATGTAACTATATATATTCTTTTCTAATTTTTGAAATTTTTTTGCAAATAGTATCATGTTATCATATTTTTTTCTTGATTGTTGTTCTGTCCAACTTTTATTATATAAATATTGTTTTTTTCCTTTAACATCTACTCCTATTGCATAACAAAATGCTTCCAAATTTTGATTTATACAGACTGGATTATAGGCAGGAGGTATATATTTTTTTTTTATTTTTTGAAGAATATTTTCATTTTTAATTTCTCTTTTAGAATTTAAATTTATATATTTATATGTATCTTCATCTTTAATTCTTTTTATAGTAAAATTTTCATCCATTTATTTAAAAAAATGAAATTTATTTTAATTATTTTTTAAATATAAAAATGACTTTTCCTATTTTTGATATTTGTTTAAGTGAAACTGAGAATAAAACTGAAAATATACCAATAGAAAATTTATTTCATTTGTCGGAACTAATTGAAAATCTTGATTTAAATGGAACTGAAATTATTCTTGCTATTATTAGAAAATATCAACTTGAGATAGATAAAGGTAATATCTGTGATATGCCATATGAATGCAAACATAATAAAAATGGATATAAATTTACAATTACTAAATTACCTTTACGTCTTATTTATATGATACAACATTTTGTTAATCTTCATATTCAAAAAGTGTCAGAAGAAAAAGAATTATTACAACAACAAAATCAATTTCCTTAATTATTTAAATATAAAAAAATTAAAATAAATGAAAAATATCATATTTATTACTTTAATCTCAATGTATATATGTAATATAAATTCTTTTCCTATTGGACGTCAGATAGCAAAATGTGAAAAAAATATAAATATTACAGGAAAAAAATATATTGTAGATATTGATGGAACTATTTGTTTTACTGAAAAAAGTAATTATTGTCAAAGTGTTCCAAATTATGAAAAAATTAAAATTTTAAATAAATTATATGAGGATGGAAATGAAATAAATTATTGGACAGCGCGAGGGGCTATGTCTGGTAAAAATTGGGATGATTTCACAATAAATCAATTAAATCGTTGGAATGTTAAATATACAACAATAAATATGGATAAACCTCATTATGACTTATGGATTGATGATAAAACTATTAATATAAATGATATTAACATTGATAATAATTTATAAATTTCAAAAAATGTCAAAAATAGAGAGATTTAATTATGAACTTATTTAACATTCTACTATAGATATAACATTCCCAGGTAATATAGTTACTAAATTTAGTAAAAGAACATATAAAGCTTAAATAGTTGCATATTATAAAAATAAATTCAAAGGAAATATTGTAGGAGTATTTTTTGAAGGAAAATTCTTTTTAAGAAATATAAGTGGCAATCCAGAAACACAAAAAAAATTATTGAATAAATTAAATCGTGTAATAGATAAAACTCCTGTAGTAAGACAGCAACGACTGAAAGCACAACAAACCATGGATCTAAATATTTATAAAAAATTATTTAAATAAGCAAAAATAATATATTATATATATTTTAAATATATAATATTAATTGCAAAATCAAATTATCCGTGTATTATAATACAATTTTCATCTAATATAATTTCTTCTTTTAATAAAAAATTCTTTATATTATCTCTTTGATCTCCTGATAATGTAATCGCAATTACAATATCATCTTGAACATCTAATGCACCTATACACTTAAATGATTTCTTAAAAGCTTTTAACAAACGCGGAAAATCTAAATCTTGTTTTAAACCAGTTAGTGTTGTTATATGCTTTCTTCCACTCCTTTTTTGTATTCGTATATGAACTACTTCTCTATTTACAAAGCTATCAAAAATATTATCTTTTCGAAAATCAATGCTGTCCATTTTACTTTAAGATAATAATATTATATTTTTACAATTTTTTAAATTTTAAATTTGAAAATCAATAACAATCGGATTATGATCAGAATTAAAATATCCTTTTAAATTAATTTTATCTGTGCAGTTATGTTCGAAATCATTATAGATGAAGACATTTTTTATATATTTATATAGAGGTTTTGAAATTAATATATGATCTATCATTGATTCATAGCAAGTATTGTTTTTATCAAAAACTTCTGAAACTCTATTTTGTTTTAATATTCTGTTAGAGATAGAAAATAATTTATATTTATTTTTAAAATTTCCTTCATTTCCTTTTAATATATCCAGAACTTTTGATGTTGGAATGTTATTATTAACATCTAAAATTTTATTATCAAAATCATTCAAGTCTCCAACAATCATAATATGATGATTTTTTTTTATTTTTTCATAAATTATATTTTGTATAATTTGTGCTTGTGATTCTCTCATAGCACATCTAGTTGAATCCAAGGGTATTGATGGTAAATGTAAAGAAATAATTGTAATTGTATTATTAAATAATGAATATTGTGTGATAAAGTTTTTTGGAATATCAGTTTCTTGTATTTTTCCTGTGTATCCACAGTTTGAGTTTTGTATGGGATAAAAATTTGTTTGTGTAATTCGTTCAGGAATTTTATTTGGTTTATATAAAGATAATAGAGCATTTGTTTGTCTTGTTTGATAATCTGTTCCATTTACCCAATATATATTATAATTTTTTTTGGTTTTTTCATTTAATTGATTTAATTCTGTTTCTCCCTGTACTTCACAAATATTGAGAATATCTGGATTTATATTATTGATAATATTTGATATATACAATAAATGTGTTTCAGCTTCTTGTTCATTTTTCCAGACACATCCATCACCTGGGCAATTAGCAAAAGAATTATAAGTAGTAAATAACCACTGTGTATTCCAATGCATGAAACGCAAATTGTATGAATATGATTTATGAAAAAAAATTAAACCTATTATTCCTTTTAATAATTTTTTTAGCATTTTTAATATATTATATGAAAAATAATTTTTTATTTTTAATCTAAAAATTAAAGCAATATAATTTTTTACTTAATGTATTTTCTTTGCATTTTGTTTCTTTTTCAATATCTTGAATTTTTTTCAACATTTCAACACAATTACTTTCTGGCAATATTGCCTCAGAATAAATATATTTTAATCCCATAAAAGCATCAATTTTAAATGTCTCTGGATAATAATTTTCATATTCATTAAAAATAAATTGATATTCTTTTGGTAAAATATTCCTGCTTTGTCTTGGTAAAATAAGACAAAGTTGTTGAAATGGTGTAAATGGTTCTCCTTTTGAAAATTGTATTGTATTAATGTCAAAGTGATGTTTATCTAAAATTGTATATATATCAGAGAATAAAGGTGGGACTCGATATTCGTAATACCATGAATAGGATGGACAAGATTCATTATAATAATATAATGTAAAAATTAGAGAACTTAAATAATTTTTTACCATTTTTGTTCTTAAATTATTGTATGATGAATAATCAGTTGGATTAACACCGGTAAAAAAATTATAATATTGTCCTTTCCATATATGTTTATCCTTGGATAAATCTATTGAATTGAAATCATTTTCATATAGATTATGTAAAGGATGTTCTCTATTAACAATATAGCAGTGTTCATAAATAGATAAAGCATGATTATATTTTTTTTCTTTGTCATTTTCGGTGCAAACAGCAATTGTTTTATTTCTTTCTTTTAATAAGAAAGAATGTAGTTTTTTCATTTCAGAATTTTCCATTTTTGCAAGATTTTTGATAATTTCTTTGAAGAATAACATATTTACTTGATAATCTTTATTCACAGAAATTAAATATTGATTTTGAAATTCTTCTTCTTCTTTTATTTTTTTATAGATTTCAATTAATGTATCAAGACCACCATTTTTTATTTTCATATATGATAAACTTGGAATAAAATCGTTGCCAACTATACTTAATAAAAAATTATAATCAACAAGTATATTATATTTATTGATATTTTCTGATTTATCATATAAGGTTTCTAATGATAATTGAAAATTTTCTTTTAATTTCTCTATATCAATAGTCATCATTAAGTTTTTGGCTTGTTCGTTTGTGATATATTCAGTTTTTCTTAAAATACTCAAACTATAAGGATCCAAATATCGTAAAATTGAAATTTTGTTTTTTTTCGATAAAACAGATAATGATATAATATCATTATCAGGACTATAAATAAAAACATTACTATCATAATCAGTTTGTGATAATCTTTTTATATGTGGAAGAATTTTATGTTCTCCTTCACCTGGTCTTAAAAAATTATCATATATAACCTTTGGAACACCAAAAAAATCACTTTTACTCTTCTCTAATATTTTTTTATCCAAATCCAACATGAATTTTGTTCCTGGACAAGCATTATTAGATGGATTGAAATGATTCTTTGATGTTTTTATATTGAACTTTTTTTTTAATTCTGCTTTATATTCATCAATCTGTAAAGATTTATATCTTCTCGATCTTTGTTGAACAATTTTTGATCTAGGTGCTGTTCCATCAACAGCAATATATAATGCCTTTTTTGGTTTTACCAAATTGCAAATAATTTTGATCTTATCTATTATATTATTAATCAAAATTTCGCTATTTATAAATTGATTTTCATTATATACATTGTATATAATGGAATTAAAATCTAAAAATAAATAATCGACTACTGGATTTTTTACAATATTAATTATATTATTATTTTCTTCCAAAAGAACACGAAAGTATGAAGGAATTCCCATTTTATTTTATTATTTCCTATATTATTATTCTTTTTCAATTTTTCTTTATTTAAATAAAATTTTATATCTCTTTAATTAGCTATGATACTTATATTCTTATATCTTCTCTATCTTCACTCTATTTTTATAATAATTTTCAATTTTTATATTTTATTTATGAAAATTGAAAAACGGGGAGATTATTTAAAGAATAAAAAGAAATGAAGAAATTTTTAGCAGTAAATTTTGAAGAGAAAGATACAATTAAGGAAAAGGGTGGAAAATGGGATAATGATGAGAAATTATGGTATATTGATGATGAGAATAGTGAATTAGAGAAGTTTGAGTTAATTGAATTATACGTTCCTTATGAGGATAAAGATGAGGTGAGGGAAAATGGGGGTATATGGAATTCTCAAAAGAAAAAATGGGTAATTCCTAAATTTTTAAAGACAAAATTCAAGCAATATTTAAAATCACAAAAGACATATGTTGTAGTAGATTATGAGAATAAAGACAAAATTAAGGAAAATGGCGGGAGATGGGACTCAGAGAAGAAAATGTGGTTTTTTGAGAAGAAAATTCCGGATGATATAAAGCATCTAATTAAAGAAAAAGAAAATAAATTATAAATTGTATATATAGAATATGATATTTAACAATTTTATAGAATTCTTAAAATCTCGTGATTTATGGGATGATTATCATAACAGATCAAAATTTACTGGTGTATTATTAAATAATCATTTTGATTTGATACAACTTTTTCATGACCAATTAGCTGAAAACAAAAGATTATATGGATATGTTTTTAGTCCAAAAGAAGTTGAAAAAAATAAAAAAACATTGAATAGTATATTAGATGAAAATAAACAATATGAAGCACTTGTCAAAATGATTAGAGGATATACATTTAATGAAGAAAATATTTTACAAAGACGAAAATTTTAAATAATTTTAAATTTGAATTTTAGATTTTTTTTAAAAATAATTTAAAAAAAAGGAAAGAAAATAAAATGAAATTACAAATTTTAATTAGAAAAATAGGAATAGTAATATATAGTATTTTTATAATAATTTCAATATATAAATATATACAAGATAAAATAATATTATTTCCAAGTTATAAACAATATATATCATATAATACAGATGAGTGTTCAGAATATTTTTTAAAGAATAACATGATAACCTATAATCATCATCCATACAATCAAAATGTGGAATTATATGAAAATTTGCTATTTTTTTTTAATAATAGCTATGGTAATTGTAATATGAATTATATTATTATAAAACAAATAAGACAACTATTTCCAGATTATACAATTATTCAAATAGAGTATCCTGGATTTGGCTTACTATTCAATGTAGATTTGAGTATTAAACAAATTCTAAGTGAATCATTAGTTGCTGTTAATTATTATTTAACGGCTTATAAATATAAAAAATTTGGATTCTTTGGTGATGGTTTTGGTGCTTTTGTTATGGGAAATGTTTATTCAAGAATACATAAAAATCCAAAATTTATGATTCATTATAATGGTATCACAGATTTATATGAACATTATTCGAGAATTTTTCCATTTTATTATAAAATAGCGCTGCTTCCATTACTTAAATGGAAAAAAATAGAATATAATAAGAAAAATAAAAATTTTCCAAATACTTTTATACTTATTTCTAATAAAGACAATATTTATATAAAGCAATCAAATTACACATTATATTTGGAACTTTATCAAAAATACAAAAATAAAATTAGTATTCATAATATCAAAGGAAATAATTTTTTATTTATAGAAAATTTAGATAAGTTGAAAAAAAATTTCAAGAACGTTTAGATTTTTTTAATTTATCTTTAATATTTAATTGAGAATAGGTTGAAGTTAAAGAATATTTATTCCAAATATCTTTTGGAACTGATTTTTTACTAATTGTTTGTCTATTAATAGATTTTACAGATATTGAAAAATCTTTTGTTTCAAATTGTTTTGAAGGCATTTTTTCAACTTCACTTTTGATTTTTTTCTTTACTTTTTCAAGTTTTGATGAATAGTATTCAAGTTTTTCTTTTATTTGTTGATAATTTTCTAATAATTCTTTCATTTATTTTACATATTTTTTTAGAATTTTTTAAAAAAATTTCAGTTAAAATTTAAAAATTTGGTTGAAAGATTTACATATAACAATATTATATAAATATATTTATATAATTATATTTTTTCAAAATAATTTGATTTATTTAAAGTTTTATCTATATAATAAAATGCGTAATTCAAAAAATAGAATATGGACTGAGGAAAATATTAAATCAAAAATTAAAGTTCTCAAAGGAAATGAAATATACAGAGTTGGAGATGTAAAATCCTTTAGCGATAAAATGCCCGTTGTTCGAGAAATTTTAACTAATAAAAAATATAAAGATTCAATCTTATATGATTATTTCAAACAACCTTTAAAGGGAAAGAGAAGTTTTATAAAAATTTTCAAACAAAAAATAGGACAAATTAAACATATTTATGATGATAATTATATCTTAGTACACATTAGAACAGGAGATGATTTGAAATTTAGAGGTTTAACACTAAAAAATCAAAAAATATTATTAGACAAAATTCATAAATATGATATAAATAAAAAAGTAGTTATTGTGACAGCTATGCATTATGGTCATAAAGAGAAATCTCTATTTTATAAACAAAATTGTTATAAATATACTGATAAAAATTATGAAAATAATATAAAATTGATTAAAGAATTTATTCTTAAAATAAATAATACAGTTGTTGATATTTTATCAAATGAAAATGTAGATAAAGATTTATTACATTTGGTTCACTGTAAAAATTTAGTAGCTTCTGAAAAATCTGGAAAATTTGCTCAAGATATAATTAAATGGAATAGAGACTTGAAATTATTAAATAACTAATAAAGTTTGTGCTGTCTCTAAGGCTGAAATTAAATTTCCCTCATTTGGATACTCGTATAAAATTTTCTTTTTATGAATTAAATGTAACTCAAAGGGAAAATCCTCTATTGTATATGTACTTAATTCTTTTGTTCTTTTTGATATATGTAAAGGAATTTGTAATCTAAAACTTCTATTAAAATTTTGCGAGATTGATGGTAAATTTGAAAATTCGTTTTTTAATGGTAAAGAACGTAACTGTAATTGTGACCAGCTTATATCTTTTAATCTTTTTTCACTACTCGAACACAAACTTGTAACTACTATCAAATATTTATTCTCATTTAATAATAATGAATTATATTTGATTCCGTAATATGATTTGTTATTAATATCCTTTATTTTTACTAATAATGGATTGTTGAAATATTCTAATATCAAATTATAAAAATTTTGTTTTGTTGGATCTGATAAAACATTCATTTTGTTTTATAAATATATTTATTTAAATTATTTTAATTTAAATATTGTAAATTTTATTAGATTTTTATTCCTATAAGTTATTGTATTTTTTCAGTTTTTGAGTTATTGTATTTTTTGTTTTTATTGTATTTTATGATTTTATGAATTTTGTATTTTTTGATTTATTGTATTTAAGTGATTGTATTTTACGAGTTTTGTATTTATTGTATTTTTTGTATTTTTTGTATTTTATGATTTTATAAGTTATTGTATTTTATGAGTTTTTGTATTTAAGTGATTGTATTTTTTGATTTTGTATTTTTATTAATTTTGGATTAAACAACTGTTTTAGAAGTTTTTTTCTTTCTAGTTGCTGCTTTCTTTGGAGGTGGTTTAACTACTTCAACAACTTCTTCAACAACCTCTTCTTCAACCTCTTCTTCTTCAACCTCTTCTTCCTCAACTTCTTCTTCTTCAACCTCTTCCAAATCATCATCGCTGTTATTTTCCAAGACAATTCCAACATTTCCTACATCACTTCTAGATGTTGGACATAATAAACTTTTCATACCAGTTTCAATCAATTTATATTTTACTTCATATAATTTTAATTGAAATGAAATTTTAGTTCCAATAAAAACTCCTTCAATTTTTAAAGCAAACTGTAAATTAGTTCTTTGTCCTAATAAAGAAACTGGATTGACTTGAAGATTATTTTCTTCATTCACAAAAATTGTATTAATTTTTTCTTTTTTCTTATCATAAAGACATTTAGCATATAGGGTTGGTCCTTTATCTTCCACAATTTTTCCTTTTTCCATTTTCCAATATAAAGGATTAAACTTTTTAAGATCACTTAGGTCAAGATCGTATTTGCCAAAATCATCTCGATGTTCAACAAGATATTTTTTAATATGCTCACATAAATCTTTGAAGCCATTTGTAAATTCTAGTTCATCTGGTGTTGGTCCATCTCTAGACCATAAAACAATAGGTAATTGATATCCTTGAAGGCTTTGTGTTGCCATATCTCGGCTTTCTTGTAATCCCCAACATAATAAATTAGGTGGAGACGGTATAATTAAATCGCTTAATCCATTCTCTGTTTGAACATTTAAACGGATTCTTTGATATGTTAATTTTTGACCAGGAATTTGATTAATTTCTGGCTTTGAGAAAACTAAATTGTCATAATTAAGTGTAGATAATGTTGTCAGCTGATTTACCATTTTTGGTTTTTGAAAAGTCCTGAAAAAAAAAACCATTATTCAATTTTTAAAATTTTTGTAGAAATTTTAATATTTTTTAACATTTTTTAACATTTTTTAACATTTTTTAACATTTTTTAACATTTTTTAATATTTTTTAATAATAGAAATGTTAGAAAACTTATTAAATGATATTGATTTAAATTCAAATGTTAGTAAATTAAGAAAAGATATAGAAAAGTATAATGGGGATGATTGGAGACGGTATATATCCTTTGACGAAAATAAATATAAGAGGAATATAGTTTGTAGGGGAAAGTATGTAGAAATTGTATTAATATGTTGGAGAGCAGGACAATATAGTGATATACACGGTCATCCAAAAATGGGTTGTTTAATGAAAGTTTTAGAGGGAAATTTAATAGAACAAATTTTCAATAAAGATAAAACTTTAATAAAACAGAATCATAGAAAAACAGGAGATATTAGTTATATGGAGGATAATGATATTTTACACAAAGTTATTAATAAAATGGAAGATAGTTTTACTTTACATATTTATCCTTTACAATAAATTAATATATTCTTTCAAATGTTAATAATAATGTTCCGTTGATAACATCAAGTTTTACGTTATTTTGTAATCTTATATAAATCCCAATTTCTTCACTATTACTAACATCATCGATTGTTATTTCGGTTGAAATTAGAAACATTTGTGGTATTGAAGAACCTTGTTCAAAAATAGTATTTGAAATTGGAGTATTATTTTTTAAGACTATTTTAATATCAAAAATGTTATTTATTGGAATTTGTATATTATTTATTGTTGGTTTTATTACACCTTGTAGTTTTATTTTATATGTCCCTTTTTCTGTGAATGAAAACATTCCATAATTATTTCTTATAAAATTTGCATCTATATTAGCATACAAATTATTCTCTTGCTTTAACCACCCATGTGTATTTTTTACATATACTTCATCAATCAATATTTCTAATCCTTGACCATTTGATAAGCTTGTATTTGAATCATTTGAATCAAGATATGTAATTTCTGTTGATAAAAATGAGTCTGGATAATAACCAGAACCACTGTTTTTTATTGTGATTGCTGAAACATTTGTTGTCATATCAACATCATCAACTAAGACTTCGAAATTTACTGGCTTAAAATCTTGATCAGTTTGTGTAAAATTGTCTGTGGATATATACATAGCATCCCATATAATAATTGTATTATCAGGGTCATAATCACCTAAATCGTCTGTCTGAAAAACAATTTGCCCAGAACTTGTACCATACATATTGTTAAGCCAATTTGCTAGTACTTGATCTTTGAATGGTAGAGGTAACTCATATCCTGATATATTAGTATATTTTTGAAGCATATCAGCTGCTAATATTCGAATGTGATTTTTATCTGTGATACTAAAATCTCCCTGGGTAGAATCAGGTGCATAGAAAATAATATCATTATATGTGATATTAACGATCGCAACCGTATAATCACTTTGCACTGTATTGGCGTCAAAATTCGTGTCAGAATTCATATAATCTGCATAGTTCACAAAATCTTGTCCCCATTGATGATTTGCCAGAATTGTATTGTCTTGAAATTCTGCTTTTTCCGGAGGAACTTCATATACACCCCGTACCCCAACCTCCTGTTCAAAACTTATTTCCAAATTTTTCAACATTAATTGTTCTGAAATAACTATTATAGAAAATTCAAATCCTGTTGAATCATTTGTTAAAGCTTTAAAGTTGGGATAATCATCTTGTGCTTTTGCAGTTCTCATAAAATATACATATGGTTTATATTGTTCATCTGCTGTATAAACATGGTCAAGTGTCCAATTATATCCAACATCTAAAATTTCTATTTTTGTAATTTCCTGAATCTTTTCTCCTTCTGTTGTTGTTTTATTACCATCATCAAGTCTTTCTGCAGCAGTCATATTATAGGTAAATTTATCATTTTTAAGTTTATAACCTTCTGTTATTTTAATAAGGCAAAATGCACTATTTTCATCAATTTCATTATTACTATTTAGTGTATATAATAACATTTGTTCTCCAATTTGAAGACAACTAACTTCTCGAACAAATGTAATAGTATCATATTCGTCTATATCACCAATAGTGTCCCAGACACTTGTGCTAAAAGTATTTGTATCTTGTACACTTCTTGTAATATAATCATCATCACCAAGATTTGTATCATCTACTAATATTTCATCCGGACTATAAAAATATATATTAGCTAAGAATCTTCTATTATCAGCAGGTTCAGGTGTGAAATCTGATGCAAATTCAGAACTATTTAAAATAAGAACAACATAAGAACCTCTTTCATCAGATATAGTTTCTGTATTCTTAATAGAATATGAATCATCAACATATATAGAATGATATTGTTCTTCAATAGTATTGAAATAATATCCTTCTGGTAAGGCACAATCTGTACGTGAAAAACTTTTTTCAGTCATATCTAATAAAGATCCGTCAGAGTCAATATCTTCTTCTAATATATCTATTTCATATGTATATATCATATTTTCATAATTAATTGTAAGTGTATATATACCACACTGATAATTTTCTCCGCCATCATTAAATTTTATTTCCGTGATAAATGTGTTATCATTATTTGTATCTATATTATCATATGCAGCAAAAAAATCACTAATGTTTCCTATTTCTTTTTGAAGCCGAATATATTCAATATCTGCATTAATTCCTGTTGAATTGTCTTTTGATAATACACAATTCATATTCCAAAAGCCGATTACTTTACCTAAAATATCAGTAGATTCTGTTTTAACAACAAGTCTTAGATTTTTATCTGTATTTTCTTTATCTGCTAAGAATGTAATTTTTATTGTTGAATTTCCGTCATTATAACTTACGTTAAAACTATTAAAATTATTATAAACTTCTACTTGTATATATCTATCATTAGTATTCACAGATTTAGTAAAAAGTAAATGTTCATTATAATATGATTCATTTTCAATAGTAAAATCACTATCAAAACTGATATGATAATAATTATCTAATTCTGAATCATACAATTCAGAAAGAAATATCTCGGTCTCATTTCCAGTTACATTATATTGAGTATTTGTTTGTAAAACATTTGTGTTATTACCTCCGACTTCTAAAACATGATAATTTGTAAAAAACATACCTTGGTTAGCTATTTCAAGCTTTTTTACAATTGAAGTATAATCTACATTTGAAACAACTGTTGAAGCTGTTGTATTACCAAAATCATCAATCAGTGTTAATAAATCACCCTTTCTATAATTACTTCCTGTAGAAATTATTGATACATTGGAAGCATTTTTTAAAATTTGTCCATTTTTTTTTGTATTTGAATCATTTGAATCATTTGAATCATTTGAATCATTTGAATCATTCGAATCAACATAGTAAGTTTCA
>MDTC01208508.1_pt1 | contig 18198 bp, 13 predicted proteins | sample 811181 | NCBI WGS metagenome assembly MDTC01 (sample SAMN05326644, study PRJNA326480) | marine metagenome | isolation source: seawater | place: Pacific Ocean: North | collected 2011
CGTGTCGTGGCTCGTCGATGGCGTCGAGGTGGAGGCCCTGCGCGACGCGCTCGAGGTGAGCTCCGACCGCACCGTGCGCGGCCAGTCCTGGACCGCCCAGGTCTGGGGCGGCAACAACGCCGATCGCACCCAGACGCCCGACGCCGTCGTCGAGGTCGTGATCGGCAACACCGCTCCGGTGATCACGGGCGGTGCGATCACCCCCGAGGCTCCCCGTACCACCGACACCCTGTGGTCGAGCTTCACCGGCGAGGACCTCGACGGTGACCGCCTGTACTGGCGCGTCGAGTGGCTCCGCGACGGCGAGGTCGTCGCCGGCCTGGGCTCGGATCGCGTGCTCTCCGAGCTGACCACCCGCGGCGAGACCTGGACCGTGCGCGCCTGGCTCTCCGACGGCGACATCGAGGTCGGCCCGGAGGAGGTGTCGGTCATGATCGACAATGTGGCCCCGGTCGCCCATCAGGTGGTGATCGACCCCGCCGTGGCCTTCGAGACCACCGAGCTGGTCGCCACCCCGACCGGCGATGATGCCGATGGTGACGCGGTCACCTGGATCTACAGCTGGTACGTCGACGGCGCCGAGGTCGGCGGCAAGGTCACCGATCGCCTCGACGGCAGCGTCTTCGACCGCGGCCAGGAGGTGGTCGTGCACGCCACCCCGAGCGACGGCTTCACCACCGGCGAGCCCGTGGTCTCCAAGGCCGTCGTCATCCAGAACTCCGCGCCCACCGCCACCGGCGCCACCATCCAGCCGTCCCTGCCGACCGAGACCGACACCGTGAGCTGCATCGGCTCCGGCTTCGCCGATGTCGACGGAGATCCCGAGGGCTGGCAGGTCGTGTGGACCGTCGACGGCGCTCCCGCCGGCAGCGCCCCGACCCTGGACGGCAGCGCATTCAGCCGCGAGCAGAGCCTCGGCTGCACCCTGGTGCCCTTCGACGGCGACCTCGCGGGCGAGCCGGTGGTCGCCGCCGCCGTGACCGTGCAGAACACCGCTCCGGTCCTGGCTTCTGCCGCGATCGACCCGGCCTCGCCCGTCACCACGGACACCCTGTCCGCCACCCTGGGCGCGGTCGCCGACGTCGACGACGACACCGTCGGCTACACCTACGCATGGACCGTCGACGGCGCAGCCGCCGGCACCGACGCCACCCTGCCCGGCAGCGCCTTCGCCCGGGACCAGGTGGTCGGCCTGACCGTCACCCCGACCGACGGCACCGACGCCGGCGTGCCCGTTGTGGCCGCCACCGTCACCGTGCAGAACAGCGCGCCGACCGTCGCGTCGGTGGTCCTCTCCCCGTCCGCGCCCGCCACCGACGACGCCATCACCGCGTCCGTCACCGCGACCGACGCCGACGGCGACGAGCTGACCTACAGCTACACCTGGAGCATCGACGGCGCCGTGGTCGCCGGCGAGACCAGCGCCACCCTGCCGTCCAGCGCCTTCGTCAAGGGCGAGTCGGTCTCGGTCAGCGTGGTCGCGGACGACGGCACCGCCGTCAGCACCGCCGTCACCTCCGCCGCCGTGGTGGTCGTGAACACCGCGCCCACCCTGGACTCGGCCAGCATCGACCCCGGCACCCTCGTCGAGGGCGACACCGCCACCTGCGTGCCCTCCGGCTTCGCCGACGTGGACGGGGACTCGGCCAGCTACACCTACGCCTGGACCGTCGACGGCGTCGACGCGGGCGTGAGCAGCGCCACCCTGGACAGCGACGCCTTCGACCGCGGCCAGGCCGTCGTCTGCATCGTCACCCCGGGCGACGGCACCGACGACGGCACCCCGGTCAGCTCCGGCGCCGTCATCATCGGCAACACCGCCCCGGTCGCCGGCGCGGTCAGCCTGTCGACCACCACCCCGCAGACCGGCGACGACCTGGTCGGTACCGTGGCCAGCGTCACCGACGTGGACGGCGACGAGGTCGAGCTGACCTGGGTCTGGACCGTCGACGGCGGCACCGTGCGCAGCGTCACCACCTCCGCCCTCACCGACACCCTGCCCGCAGCGCTCACCGCCAAGGGCAACGCCATCCAGGTCGCGGTCACCCCGGCCGATGACGCCGACGCAGGCGCCACCGTCGTGGGCGGAACCGCCGTGGTGCAGAACACCGCGCCGGTCATCACCACGGTCAGCCTGTCGCCGTCGAGCATCGACATCTACACCGCCGTCACCGCGTCGGTCACCGCGTCCGACGTCGACGGGGACAGCCTCACCACCACCTACGCCTGGTTCCTGCAGGACGAGGGGACGGGCGGCTTCGTGGCGCTGCACCCCACGACCGCGACGCTCCCCGCGAGCGAGTACGACAAGGGCGACGTGCTCTACGTCGAGGCCACCGTCGACGACGGCGCGGCCACCCACACGCTCGCGAGCGCCACCATCACCGTCGGCAACGCCGCCCCGGTCGCGCCGACCGTCGTGGCCCTCTCCCCGGCGGATCCCGCGCCCACCGACACCCTGACCTGCACCGCGTCCGGCGGCACCGATCCCGACGGCGACAGCGTCAGCTACCGCTTCAACTGGTACCGCGACGACACCCTGGTCCGCACCGACAGTGACGCTTCGAGCGCCACCTTCACCCTGTCGGCCAGCGACACCGGCACCGGCCAGACCTGGACCTGCGCGGTCGAGAGCTTCGACGGCACCGACGCCAGCGCGTCCACCACCGACGACGCGTCCACCGTCATCCTCGCGTCCGACTGCGACGAGCTGTACGCCTGGGGCTACCGCGCCAGCGAGGACTACGACCTGGACACTCCCGACGGCAGCGGCGTCACCCTGTACTGCGAGATGCGCAGCGACGGCGGCTGGACCCAGGTGGTCGACCACGACTACACCGTCGACGCCTGCCCCTCCGGCTGGCCGTCCGCCAGCTTCTACGGCGGCTCCTGCCACATCGACGGACCCGCGGTGCGTCGCGCCACGCTGGAGACCTTCGGGATCAGCTACGCCGATGTCCGCGTCAACGTCGGCCTTTCCCAGTACGCCAGCATGGACGGCTTCGCCGGGACCCGCACCGCGTCCTACGACGCCGCTTACGGCGACGGCTTCGCCCTGCTCTACAACGACGGCGGCCTGGACGACGTGCACACCTGGGTCATGGCCACGGACACCCCCGTGTGCAGCACCCCGTCGCCCATCGCCCTGTCCGGCGGATCGAGCTGCGCCTCGATGTTCGGTGCGGGCCCGTGGAGCACGATCTGGGACAGCGGCTACACCTTCGACGGCTGGCGGCAGTTCAGCCTGGGTACGCCGACCGACGTGGACCTGATCGGGCAGATCATGGCCGACCAGGACCCGCTCGACGAAAACATGGCGGTCCGCCACCTCTACATCATGGTGAAGTAGCTGCCGCGTGACCGGAGGAGCGGTGCCTCCTCCGGTCCGCTACGGCCGGGTCAGCCGCACCCGGTAGCTCCCGTCCCGACGCAGCTTGCCCTGGCTGCGGACGGCGGCCTGGGCGTCCTTCAGCAGCTTCCCGTCGCAGCCCGACGAGCGGACGACCTTGCTGTCGGCCAGGGTGAAGCGGCACACGGAGCCGCCCTCGGAGGCGTGGGTCGAGGTCCCGCTCACCTGGACCAGGCTGGACCCGATCCCGCTGATTCCGGTGCCTCCGCCGCCGCGGCCGTAGCCGATGCTGCCGGTGCCGCCGCCCTTGGTGCCCAGCCCGCCGAGCCCTTCGCCAGTGCCGCCACCGCCCATGCCGCTGCCCCGCGAGCCGATGCCGCCCGAGCCGATGCTCACGCCCTTGGCCCCGATCAGGCCTCCGAGCCCGCCGTCCAGGTCCGAGCTGAGTGCGCTGCCGCTGAAGATGCTGTCCAGCTCGCCGCCGTCGCCCAGCGTGCCCAGGAGCCCGATCTCCATCGAGTCGTCGCGGGTGCCGATGATGGCCATGATGCCGGCCCTCTCGGCGATGGCCCGGTCCAGGGCGACCTTCGACTCGACGACCTCGGGCTCGACGTAGGCGTCCGGGTCCGGTGCCTGGCCGATGATGTCCGCGGGCTCCGGCAATTCACCCCCGACCGACTCCGCCATCGGGAGCAGCTCCTCGTCCAGGTCGTCCATCGTGAGCTCGACGATCTCGACCGGGGGCGGAGGAGGCACCATCAGGGCGGGCAGCGTCGGGGCCGGGCCACCAAAGACCAGGTAGATGGCGTACAAGATGAGGAAGCCCACCACGACGGCCATGTAGTACAGCCCGTACCAGGCGGCGCCCGACACCACCGTCCCGGTCAGCCCCGACGCCGCCACCGCGATGCGGAGCGTGGACTCGGGATCCCCGCGCTGGATGGTGCTGTCGAACATGGTGCCTCCTACGGGATGACGGGCTCCCGTACCCCGGGCGCGCGCCGCATCACCCGCTCCGACACATCTCGCAACAGGGAGATCGCCGCGATCGCCCTGCTCAGTCCGAGGCTTCGGTCGCCCCGCCCCGCACCGCGTACGCCTGCAGCCAGGCGACGATGTCCGCGCTCTCGTGGAAGGGCACGCCGTCGATGAACAGGCACGGCACCTGGGTCATGCCGGTCGCCTGCACCAGGTCGCGCTGGTGCTGGCGGTCCTTCATGGTGTCGCGCAGCTCGACCTCGACGTGGGGGAGGTCGCGCAGGGCGCGCAGGACCCGCTGGCAGAAGCCGCAATAGTCGTACTTGTACAGGGCGAGCTCCCGCCGCTCGTCCGGCGAGGGGATGCCCTTCGGAGCCACGTAGGTCGCAGGGTCCGCGGGGGCGGAGAACAGGTCGAAGAAGCCCATGGCGCTACCTTGGATCCGGAGGTCGAACAGGATCTGAGTAGCCACGCCTCACACGTCGACCAGCACCGCGCTGATGTTGTCCTTGCCGCCACCCTGGTACGCATCGTTGACCAGGCGCTGCACCGCGCGCCGGGGCCGCTTCCAGGTGTTGAGGTGGGACGCGATCTCGTCGTCCTCGAGCTCGCCCCACAGGCCGTCCGAGCACAGCAGGACGCGGTCACCGCGGAGCAGGCGGACCTCGGCGACGTCCACGTCGATCTCCGGGTCCTGGCCGATGTAGTTGAGGATGACGTTGGCCTTGGGGTGGGTCCGCGCCTCGGCCTGGGAGATGGTGCCACGCTCGACCATGGCCTGGACCATCGAGTGGTCCGTGGTCAGGGCGCGCAGCTTGCCGCCGCGGAGCTGGTAGGCGCGGGCATCGCCGGCGTGGGCGACGTAGCCGCTCTTTCCGTCGACCACGAGGAAGGCGACCACCGTCGCGCCCATCGCCCGGGCCTTGCTGCTGGCGCTCTCGGCCAGGACCGCGGCGTTGGCCGCCTCGACCGCCTTGACCAGCAGACCCTTGAGGAAGTCCGCGGTGGTGCGGCCGGCGCGCACGCCGTCCGTGACCACGGACAGGACCTTGTCCACCGTGATGGCGCTCGCCACCTCCCCGCGCTCATGGCCGCCCATGCCGTCGGCGACGACGTAGATGATGCTGCGCTCGTCGATGCGCTTCCAGCCCCAGCTGTCCTCGTTGCGCACCCGGGTCAGCCCCAGGTCGGAGTAGGCGGCGTGGTCGTGGTCCTCGACGTCCTCGGCCAGGCGATCGTGGTGGACCTCGAGGGCGTTGCGCAGGCGGGTCGGCGGACCGTGCCGACCCTGCACCCCGTCCTCGAGGAACTTGACGATGTTGACGTCGTCCGGATCGACGTAGCGGAGCATGGTCCGGCAGAGATCGCGGACGTCCCGGAGCATGGGGCGATCCGGGTCGCGCGCGAGGGCCTTGGGATCGACGATCTTCGCGACGTCGAGGTCGGAGAGGCGGGCCGAGCCGTCGGGCATGATCAGGACGTGGGACGCATCGAGCCTGGCGAGGTTCACGCCCGCGTCGTGCAGGGCGCCGAGGCCGGTGGAGATCCGGTGCAGCAGGGCCACGATGATGCCCGGGGGCAGCGGGGCGGGCTGGTCCACCAGCAGGCGCTCTCCGTTGTACGGGTAGATGGTGACCGGGCGCCCCTCCCGCAGGAAGGCGGCCGAGGCGTCGACCAGCACGGGGTGACGAAGCCGGAGCTTCATCCATCGCTTCCAGGCGTCTGCCGCTCCGGGGTCGTGGCGCACGCTGGCCAGGAAGCGGCGCTCCAAGAGGGGGGCGTTGCAGTAGGTGCAGCTCTGGGCGGTGCCGGGGTTGTACCGGTTGCCGCACTTCCAGCACTTCTTGTGCCGCCACAGCGGGTCGACGTTGTTGGCCAGGTAGAAGTGGCGCCCCTCGACGACGCGGACGAGGCGCTCGATCCGGAGGTGCTGCCCCAGCGGGGTCGACGGCGCGTACGGCCAGGGATGCTCCAGCCGCACGCCGCGGATGGGCTCGGCCCGGGCCAGGGATCCGGCGCCGATCGCATCGAGGTTGGAACGTTGGAACTGGGCGGTCATCCGTCACTCTCTGCTGCCCGCGGCCGTCCGTCGAGCAAGCCGATCCGTCCGAGGAAGGCGAGGCGCGCGGGCACCAGCTCGGCCAGTGCCTCGATTGCCTCCGCCGGGTCGACGTCGTCCCCATCGGCCGACATCACCAGCTCTCCAGTACGCGCATCGTGCTGCAGAGCCGCCACGAGGGTAGCCAGATCCCGGGTGCCGTCACAGTTGGCGATGATGCGCCGGTCGAGCTCGTCGAAGTGGAAGGCGTCGTGGCGGCGGGAGGTGCCCCACGGCGCGCCGGCAAGGGCCTGCAGGCGGGCGAACGGAAACGCCGTCGGCCGCTCGGCGGTGGCGCCGTCCATGGGCATGGGCCCGGTCCACAGCTCGACCAGGGCCTGGGCATAGCCGAAGAGCAGGTTGCGACCCAAGAACTCCTCGAGGGCGTCCCCGGTGAGGGCGCGCTCGTAGCCATTGGCGGCAGCCCAGGCGGCGACCCGGGCGTCGGTGCGGGCGATCCACTCGTCGAAGGGCATGGGCTCGGGGCGCTGGTCCTGGAGCACGGCGATCCCAGCCTTCAGCTCGGGATCCTCGGCGGTGAGCTCCCGGGCGGAGCTGCCGACGAACGTGACCGGAAGACCCGGATCGAGCGGTACTTCGGTCTCACCCGAGTAGCGGAGCGTCGTGCCGACCCACAGGGAGCGCAGGCGCTGCCAGCGCAGGGTGCGGTCGAAGTCGGCGCCGTCGTGGACCAGCAGGGTGCGGCGGAAGGCCTGGTTGACGAGGAAGTCGAGGTACTGCTGGCTGCGGGCGATGTCGGTCGAGAGCCGCTCCAGCACGTCCTGCACCTCCTGGGGCAGTCCGAGGGGGAGCATCGCGAAGATCTCGGCGTCGCCGAGGAAGCGCAGGCCGGCGTCGCGGGCCATCGCGATGAAGTCCTGGACGTAGATCGGCTCGTTGTGCGGGCTCAGGTGATCGTGGAACAGGTAGGAGTCGCCCTGCTGGACCAGCAGCTCGCGCTCCTGGGAGACGAGGCGGCGGTAGGGGCCGATCTCGCCGGGGGCGGCCTGGGCCAGGAAGTCGAGCATCGCGCGGGCCTGGTCGATCTTCTCCTGGGCGTCGTCGAAGGGCTCGATGTGGAACAGCATGGCGTCGCGGATCATGCGCCGCATGTGCCAGCCGGGCAGCGTGTTGTGGGAGACGTAGGCGATGCCGCCGGGCGCCAGCCGCTCCCGACACACGCGCATCAGGGCCTGGCGCGCCTGCTCGGGCACCCAGCTGAACACGCCGTGAGCGATGATGTAGTCGAACTCGCCGTCCGCCTCGGACAGCTCCTCCACCCCCCGCTTGTCGACCTCGACGTTGTCGACGCCCAGCGCGAAGATCAGCTGCTGGGCCTGGCGGACGTGCGCCACCGCGGGATCGATGCCGTAGTAGGTCGCACCCGGATTCACGAGCGCGCGGGGGATGAGGTTGCCGCCGCCGGCACAGCCGATCTCCAGCACGCGCGCTGTACGCGGATCAGGAGGTTGCAGGCCGAACAACGTCCCGACAACCGCCATGCGTTCGGCGGTCGCGTAGACGTACGGCTTGCTCGTGTACGGGACCTGTTCGTAGGTCTCGACCGACAACGTCACCCTCCCGAGGGCGCCCATCATGGACCAGGGGGACCGACGGGTCGAGGGCTGCCACTCAACGGGTCCCGCCGATGATCCGTTCAGCCGGTGACGAGGTGCGCCCTGCCCGCTTCCCCCACCGACAAGCACGTGCTGGACCTGCTGACCCACGGCCACCTGGCCGGTCTGGTCGGCAGCTCGACCGCGGGTCGGAGCCTGCTGCGCTCGGCGCTCGACGCGGCGGCGGAGCGCACGGCCGTCCTGGTCCACGGTCCGCGGGGCGCAGGCAAGCGCGCGTTCGCCACCGCGGTCCATCGCCTCTCCGGCGCCGCCGGTCCGCTCGCCGTGGTGCCCCTCGGAGAACTCCCGGCGGGTGAGCACCACGATCGCCTGTTCGGCGGAGACGATGGACCGGGCCTGTGGCGCACCTGCATCGACGGGACCCTCGTGCTCGCCGAGCTGGACGCCCTGTCCGACACCGCCCAGCGCGGCCTGGTGCGCCACCTCGACAGCGGGCGCGGTCCCCGGGTCATCGCCCTGACCCGTCGTGGGCGCGGGGACATCGGCCTGCGCGCCGAGCTGACCTGGCGCCTCGCCCTGCGGATCGTCGATCTGCCCCACCTGCGCGACCGCGACGTCGACATCGAGCTCATCGCCCAGCACCACCTGGCGCGGCTCGGACCGGACGCCGAGGGGGCCGCCTGGCGCATGACGCTCGACGCCGTGCACGCCCTGCGCCGCCACACCTGGCCCGGCAACATCCGAGAGCTGCTGGGCGTGCTCGACCGGGCGACCGACCGCGCCGGCCGCGGCCCCATCCGGGTCGTGCACCTGGGCCTCGAGCGCCCCCCAGCCCTGGCCGTCGCCACGCCGCTCGCCGACGTGGAGCGTCAGGTGGTCGAGCAGGCCATGGCCGAGCTGGACGGGAACGTGAGCGAGGTCGGCCGCAAGCTGGAGATCCCGCGGAGCACGCTGTACCGGAAGCTGAAGCGGTGGGGGATCCGGTAGGGCGGAGGCCGGTGTCCCGGTGTCCGGTGACCGGTGTCCCGGTGTCCGGTGACCGGTGTCCGGTGTCCGGTGTCCGGTGTCCGGTGTCCGACCACGGGGGTCAGGACGAGAGGGGTTGCATCCTGCCGCGTGGAAGGGACCACGGGGGTCAGGACGAGAGGGGTTGCATCCTGCCGCGCGGAAGTCCAACCCCTCACGTCCTGACCCCGTGAGTCCTTGTTCGCCAGAGGAGGGCGATGGAGCTGCTCACCGATGTCCCGGTGTCCGGTGACCGGTGACCGGTGACCGGGGTCCGGGGTCCGGGGTCCGGTGACCGGTGTCCGGTGTCCCGGTGTCTGGTGTCCGGTGTCCGGTGTCCGGTGTCCCGGTGTCCGGTGTCCGGTGTCCCGGTGTCCCGGTGTCCCGGTGACCGGTGTCCGGTCACCGGTGTCCGGTGCTCCCCCACCGGATAGGACCACCGCCCCCCACGGAGGTCCCTTGCCCGCCAATCCCCACCTCGAGCGCTTCACCATGACCGACGAGGACGGCACGTCCGTCGACGTGGTCGCTGTCGCCCACCACACGATCGAGGGCGTCGAGCTGGTGCTGGTCGCGCCGGAGGACGCGTTCGACGACGAGCACGACGACATGGACGCCTGGGTGCGGGCCGTGGTCACGGACGAGCTGGGAGCACGCGCGCTCGGCGACGTGCCGGACGAGCTGGTCGACTCCGCCTGGGACGCGTTCGACGAGGCCCTGTCCCTGGAGTCGGGAGACGCCTCGTGAGCTTCGTTCCCGCGACCAGCGTCGTGACGGCCAAGGGGGCCACGCCCACCCGGGTCGCGTACGTCCTGCACGGCATCCTCGGCAGCGGACGCAACTGGCGCACCCTGTGCCGGCGACTCGCGGAGCAGACCCCGGACACGGCCTACGTGCTGGTCGATCTGCGCAACCACGGTGACAGCCAGGGCGCACCGCCGCCGCACACGGTGACCTCGGCGGCGGACGACCTGCTGGCCCTGCACGCTGAACATGGGCCTCCAAACGTCGTGATCGGCCACTCGTTCGGGGGCAAGGTCGCCCTTCGCTACGCCCAGCGCCACCCGTCCGGCATGGACGCGGCATGGGTGCTCGACTCGCGCTCCGACGCCGCCGAGCCCGAGCCCGACAACGAGGTCGCCCTGGTGCTGCGAGCCCTGCGCTCGGTGCCCCTGCCTCTCGCGTCGCGCGAGGATCTGGTGACCCACCTGACCGGGCAGGGCTTCTCCCAGTCCCTGGCTCGCTGGCTCACCACCAACCTGGATCGCACCCCCGACGGGGACGGCTTTGCCTGGGTCTTCGATCTGGACGCCATCGACGCGATGATCGCCGACTACTGGCAGCTCGACCTGTGGCCCGTGCTGCGCGACCCACCCCTTCCGGTCCACGTGGTGCGCGCCGGTCGCAGCGATCGCTGGCCCGACGAGGTGATCCGCCGCTACGCCGAGGAGGCCGCGCCGGGCGTGCACCTGCACGTGCTCCCCGAGGCCGGCCACTGGGTGCACGTCGACGATCCCCAAGGGCTCATCGCCCTGCTCGCCGGGACCGCGGGGTGATCTCGGTCGTCGTGCCGGTCTTCAACGAGCAGGACACCCTGTCCGAGCTCTACCGGCGCCTGATCGAGGTGCTCGAGCCCGAGGAAGACTTCGAGCTCGTCTTCGTCGACGACGGCAGCACCGATCGCTCCCGCGGCATCCTGCTGGCGCTCCACGAGCGCGACCCCCGCGTCGTCGTGCTGGGCCTCTCCCGCAACTTCGGCCACCAGCTCGCCCTGACCGCCGGGGTCGATCATGCCCACGGTGACGCGATCGTCATCATGGACGCCGACCTCCAGGATCCCCCGGAGGTCATCCCGGCGCTGCTCGCCCAGTGGCGCGCCGGCTTCGACGTCGTCTACGGCGTGCGCGAGCAGCGTCGCGGCGAGTCGGTGTTCAAGCGCGGCACCGCCTGGGCGTTCTACCGGCTGATGCGCGCGCTCACGCCCCTGGACCTGCCCGTCGACACCGGGGACTTCAGGCTGCTCTCCCGCCGCGCCGCCGACGCGCTGGTCCGCCTGCGCGAGCAGCACCGCTTCGTGCGCGGCATGGCTCGCTGGGTCGGCTTCCGCCAGGCCGCCGTGACCTACCAGCGCGATCCCCGCTTCGCCGGACGCAGCACCTACTCGACCGGTCGCATGGCCGCGCTGGCCTTCGACGCCATCTTCGCCTTCTCCAAGGTCCCTCTGCGCCTCGCCACCCTCCTCGGCGCCCTGACCGCCCTCGCCTGCGTCGGCTACGCGGGCTGGGCGGTGTGGGTGAAGCTGACCGCTGATCAGCCGCTTCTAGGCTGGGCTTCGACGATTGTCGCCATCCTGCTCGTCGGCAGCGTCCAGCTCGTCTGTCTCGGCATCATCGGTGAGTACATCGGACGCATCCACGACGAGGTGCGTGCAAGACCCCTGTACCTGGTCGGCGATGTGGCTAGAAAGGACGTCAAGAACCTCGAAACCAGCCCGATCAGGGAGGCGTCCACACCCCGCACCGAGGAGCCCGGGCCCGCCCCCGCCCGCCCCCGCTCCGAGCAAGGGGGATAGGTTTGGTCCGGTTTGTCCGGGACGCCCCCGCGGATCTTCAACGGGGCTGACGGGACGACCCAGATATGCCAATCTGCGATGCAGGTTGTCTCTTGGAACCCAGGGGTTTTCATTCCATGACCCACGACTCCATCGACATTGACGGGCACGCCGGCGCGGAAGCGCTCCTGGGCGAGCGCCTGTTGGACGCCTGGGTACCCAGTGCGATCGCGTCGGTGGGCGAGGCGTGCAACGTGCTGCGCGCCGAGCCGGTGGAGGGTCAGAGCAAGGTCCTGGTCTACGTCGTCCGCCCGCCCGAGGGCGTGACGTTCGCCGACGTGCAGTCGGATCTCGAGGGTCGCCGCCGCATCCGCCACCCGGGCGTGCTGCAGCTCCTCATGTCGGGTCGCCTGCCCGACGGTCGCCTGGTGCTGGTCACGCCGGCCACCGGTGCCACCTCCTTCGCCAGCATCCTGGCCATGCGTCCGCCGCAGCTGCCCGACGCGGTGCGGATCGGCGCCCAGCTGGCCAGGGCACTCCAGGCCATGCACGACTCCGTCGGCGCCTACGGCCCGCTCACGCCGGAGCACGTGCTCGTCGACGAGGGCCCGGACGGCCACCCGGAGGCGAAGATCCTGCCGATGTGGTGGGCCTGGCGCCATGGCCTCGACGAGACGCCCTCCACCGCGTGGGCCCCCTGGCGCCGGGTCGGCGACGGTCACCTGATGGCGGACGATGCGTTCTCCATCGGCGCGCTGATGTGGCACGCGATCGCCGGAAAAGCACCGATCGAGGCCGATGCCCTGGACACGCTGTCCGGCGGCCTGCCCGAGCCCCTCCCCTTGCTGTCCACGCAGGTGCGCCGCAAGCTGCCGGCCGCGCTCGACGGCATCGTCGCGAACCTGATGGACCCCGACCGCAGCGAGCGTCCGACCGACCTCGCGGACATCGCGGCCCGGCTCGAGGACATCGCCCACCAGCTGGAGGGTGGCGGCCCGTCCATCGGCCCGCCCATGGTGACCGCCACTCCGGTGCCCATCGGCAGTCAGCTCCGCGAGCGCTCCCTGGTGCTCCCGATCCCGCCGCCGTCCCCCAAGACCGCCGTGCGGCCCCTCGAGACTACGCCGGTCCCCCGCGCGCACGTGCCGGCGTGGAAGCCTCCGACCCCCGCGGACGACGAGGAGTACGAGGACGCCCCGACCGCTCCCGACGGAGCCCGGGCGATCGGCGCCGCCGTCGAGAAGGTCGAGACCATCGGGGACGGAGGCTCGCGCAGCCTTCCCGGTCTGCCGATGCCCGTGCCTCGCGCCGCGGTGGACCTCGCCGAGGCCGAGACGTTCATCGAGGGCGATGACGACGACGCCGAGGAGGGCGGCACCCCCGGCACCGCGGCCACGGAGCGCGAGGCCGCCAGCCTGATGTCGACGCCGGAGGCCCCGCAGGCGGCCCCGGCGATGCCGCCGCTCTCCCGAAAGACCCCGAACTCCCTCCCTGATGGCGAGGCCCCGGCCTTGGCTGCCGAGGAGGAGGAGGAGTCGCTCGGAGGGCGGGTCCCCTGGCTCGCCCTGGTCGCTGGCACCGGCCTCGTCGGCGCGGCAGTCATGCTCGCCCTGTACCTGTTCGGCGTCTTCGGCTGAGGCAAGGCTTCGCCGGATTGTGACCTGACGTTGCGTCAGGACGTGTGCCGATGTCCGCGGGTCCGTTAGTCGGGGCGACCACACCACGGAGGCCGCGCCGTGTCCCCCGCGCTCGACCGCCACACCCTGTCGCACCTTCGCCTGCTCGAGGCCGAGGCCATCCACATCATCCGGGAGGCCGCCGCCGAGTTCGACAACCCGGTGGTGCTCTACTCGATCGGCAAGGACAGCTCCGTCCTGGCACGCCTCGTCATCAAGGCGTTCGCCCCCGGACCGGTGCCGTTCCCCTTCCTGCACGTCGACACGACCTGGAAGTTCCAGCAGATGTACGCCTTCCGGGAGCGCTTTGCCCGGGAGAACAACATCCGGCTCATCGTGCACACGAACCAGGAGGGCGTCGACGCGGGCATCGACCCGTTCTCGGCCGGCTCCCAGGTGCACACCGACGTCATGAAGACCCAGGGCCTCAAGCAGGCGCTGGACAAGTACAAGTTCGACGCGGCCTTCGGCGGCGCCCGGCGCGAGGAGGAGAAGTCCCGCGCCAAGGAGCGGATCTTCAGCTTCCGCGACGAGTTCCACCAGTGGGACCCGAAGAACCAGCGCCCTGAGCTGTGGAACCTGTACAACGGCCGGATCCGCAAGGGTCAGAGCGTGCGGGTCTTCCCGATGTCCAACTGGACCGAGCTCGACATCTGGCAGTACGTCCACCTGGAGAACATCCCGGTCGTACCGCTCTACTTCGCGGCCGAGCGTCCCGTCGTCACCTACCAGGGCGCGACCATCATGGTCGATGACGACCGCATGCCCATCCCCGAGGGGCAGGAGATCCGGCACGAGACCATCCGGTTCCGCACGCTGGGCTGCTACCCGCTCACCGGCGCTGTGCACTCCAGCGCCCGCACCATTCCCGACATCATCCGCGAGATGATGCTGACGCGCCTCTCCGAGCGGCAGAACCGCCTCATCGACTTCGACGAGGACGGCTCCATGGAGAAGAAGAAGCGCGAGGGGTACTTCTAGATGACCCGCATCATCGACACCGGCGATGGCTCCGCCCAGCGCGAGCGCGAGCTGATCGAGACCGACATCGACGCCTTCCTGGAGCAGAACCTCCAGAAGGAGCTGCTGCGCTTCACCACCGTGGGCTCGGTCGACGACGGCAAGTCCACGCTCATCGGCCGGCTGCTCCACGACAGCAAGGGCGTCTACGACGACCAGCTCAAGGACGCGACCACCACCGCGTCCACCGGCGAGACCGCCATCGACTTCGCCCGGCTCACCGACGGCCTGCGCGCCGAGCGCGAGCAGGGCATCACCATCGATGTCGCCTACCGCTACTTCAGTACGCCCCGGCGCAAGTTCATCATCGCCGACACCCCCGGCCACGTGCAGTACACGCGCAACATGGCGACGGGCGCGTCCACGGCAAACGTGGCGTTGATCCTGATCGACGCGCGGCTCGGCGTGCTGGAGCAGTCCCGCCGCCACGGCTTCATCGCCCACCTGCTCGGCATCCCGCACCTGCTCGTGTGCGTGAACAAGATGGACCTGGTCGACTACGATCAGGCCGAGTACGACGCCATCGTCAAGGAGTTCGCCGCATTCACCGGCGAGCTGTCCTTCAAGACCGTCGACTTCGTGCCCATCTCGGCGCTCTTCGGCGTGAACATCGTGGACGAGGGCAGCGACAAGATGCCCTGGTACACGGGCCCGACCGTGCTGCAGTTCCTCGAGACCGTCGAGATCAAGCACGACACGAACCTGTCCGAGTTCCGCTTCCCGGTGCAGTACGTCATCCGCCCCGACCTGCACTACCGCGGGTTCGCCGGGCAGATCGCGTCGGGCATCGTGCGGGTCGGTGACGAGATCACGGTCCTGCCCAGCGGCAAGACCACCCGCGTCACCCACATCGACACCTACGAGGGCGAGCTGGACGAGGCGTTCGCGCCCATGTCCATCGTGCTGCGCCTGTCGGACGAGATCGACATCTCCCGCGGCGACCTGATCGTGCCCACCCGCCGGCAGCCGATGCGCGCCCGCGACGTGGACGCGATGGTCGTGTGGATGAGCGAGACCGCCCTGGATCCGGGCAAGACCTACCTGCTCAAGCACACGACCCGCACCGTGCGCACCTCGGTCGCCGAGGTCGCCTGGCGCATGGAGCTGACGACGCTCCAGGAGCACCCCGAGGTCGACGCGCTGCAGCTCAACGACATCGGCCTCGTGCACCTCGCCGTGCACGCGGACCTGTGCTTCGACCCCTACGCCGACAACCGGCAGACGGGCGCGTTCATCCTCATCGACTCGCTGTCCAACAACACCGTCGCCGCCGGCATGCTGATCGGTCCGACCGATCGGGCCAAGGCCGCGACCGGCGAGGCGACCGACGGCACCCAGGTCTCCACCGCCGAGCGTCGCCTGCGTCTCGGCCATGGGGGCACCGTGCTGGGCCTGCGCGGCCTGTCCGACGAGGAGCGCCACCGGGTGGCCTGGGCGGTCGAGCGCCGCCTGTTCGACCTGGGCGCACTGCCCGCCGTGGCCGAGGACAACAAGGTCGCCAGCGCCCTCGCCGCAGCCGGACTCATCGCCGTGCTCACCGGCGGCAACGCCGACCGCGTCGCGACGCTGTCCGCCGGGGACGCCGACGAGGGCGCGCTCGAGGCCACCGCCGAGCGCATCGTCGAGAAGCTGCGGGTCGACGGGCTGCTGAAGTAGGTCGGACGCCCGGCGGATCCGTCCGGGTGGCTACCGCAGCGCGCTGCCCGGGGTCATCAGCACCACCGAGGTGAGGCCGATCAGCGCGCCCACGAGCCCCGTCGCGATGGCGACCGCGGCCAGGCCCACGACCATGGGCATGCGCTTGTGGAGCACCGCGCGCACCCCAGGCTCCTGCCCGGATCCCATCACGGTGTTCACCGCCATGCCCGCCCCGGCCACCGCCACCGCGCCGCCGATCATCGGTCCGATGCTGACGACCGCGTAGGCGAACACGGGGAGCACCCACACGACGCAAGGCACGCCCGACGCGATCAGGCTGCCGATGCCCACGGCGGTCGCGAGCCCGACCGTGCGCATGGCCCTCTCCCCCACCTGATTGCCGACCAGGAGGTCATCCTCGTCGGGCTCGATGGGTGCGGCGCGGCCTGGCGCTTCGAAGGGCTGGGACAACGGGACCTCCCGGGCGCAACCCTAGCCCAGGACGGCGGCCTGCCGCCTGGCCAGCTCGCGGTAGCGGTCCGAGACGCGAGGCTCGGCGATCACCCGCGACCACAGCTCCCGGGCGGCGTCGCGAGCGCCGGGGGGCCAGCGATCCCACACGGCCGCCGGATCGTAGACCGCGTCGAGCACCTCGCCGAAGCGGGGCGCGTGGAACATCGGCAGCATGTCGTAGACCGGAGCCAGCCCGAGAACCCTCGCCCCATCCAGGATGAACGCCAGGTTTCCCGGGTGCATGTCCGAGTTCGCGATGGCGTGTCCAAACGCCTCGAGCCAGGCGACCTGGTCGAGCGCCCCGTCCGGAACCGGGACCTCGAGCGCGCCCACGCCGGCACTCCAGCTTCGCAGCTCCCCCGCCACCCCATGCACGTCCAGGGAGGCCAGCGAGCACACCCCGACCCGCCCGTGGGCACCGCTCCGATCGAAGCGCTCGACCACCAGGTGCCGTCGGGTGCTGTCGTCCACGACGAAGGAGCGAGACGCCGACACGCCGAGCTCCGCGAGCAGCTCGTGGACCAGGTGCTCGACCAGGAGGAGGTCCGCCCAGCGCGCGCCGACCTCACCGGTCCGGGGCGGCGAGAACTTCACCAGGCAGGGACGCTCACTGTCCGCATCGCGGAGGGTCACGGCGAACTTGGGCTGCTCCCCGCCCGGAGTGGAGCTTCCCCGCCAGCCTTCATGGGCCCGCTGGACGAGTTCCGGGAACGCCGAACACACCGCCCTGCGGTCAATCTCTGCACGGCTGAGTGCCCCCTCCAGCACCCGATCCCGGGCCGCTTCGCCGATCAGGAACGCACCCGGTCCGTCGACCCCGTGGAGCGCGGCGTAGCGGAGCACGGCATCGCCCGACCAGCGGCTGGGATCGGGCCCGAAGCCGAGGTCCGGGTGCGCGCGGGCCCAGGACCGACCGAGGTAGCCGACCGGCTTGAGATCGAGGAGGAACCAGGGAAGATCGACCGCAGGATCCGCGCTGGGTCGACGGGGATCCGTCTCGTGGAAGTCGGATGGGACGTCTGCACAGTGGGACTCGACCCAGCACCCCATGGGCTCCACCGGGTGCAGGGTCAGCGCGCGCCGCACCGTGCCTTCGGGTCGGCCTTCGAACACGTGCACGGGCGTGCGCAGACCCTCCACCTCGCGCCGCAGGGCGTAGGTGGTCGCCCGCGCCCGACCGACCACCAGCAGGTCATCCGCCAGCGACGCGATCCGGCGCTGGAACGTGCTCTGCGACAGGCCGAACGCCGCCCTCAGCGCCGAGGCGCGGGTGGGGCCGGCGCGGGCGAGCCAGTCACGGAGTGGGCGAGCGGATGGATCCATGGGTGGATTCTATCCGCTTCAGAGCATGTAGATCCCGAAAATCCGCGTGGATTCGTGGGTGGATTCTCCGGCCCGTGACCCGCCCTAGTCCAGCTCGCACACGAAGGGCAGGCTGTTGGCGCAGGGCTCGTCGTTCCAGCCGCCGTCGGTATAGCGGTTGAGCTGGCCGCAGTCCTCGCCGGCGCCGGTGTCGTTGGGCTCGCCGCCGCCCCAGTTCTCGTAGCCGGACGGGGTGCCGTCCTCCCACTCCCACACCCCCTCGCGGCGGCGGTCGTTGTACCCCATCCACCAGCGACGGCTGGCGTCCAGATCGCGGATCTCGGCGAAGGCGAACTCGTCCTCGGCGGAGTCGTCGATGGTCAGCAGGTGGTAGTTCCAGCCGGCGCAGCGGCGCTGGGCGGTCGGCCAGTCGCGACCGCTGGTGCAGAAGAGGTAGACGTCGCCGTCGTCGACGACCCGGTCGCACGGGC
>MDTC01139115.1_pt1 | contig 18196 bp, 7 predicted proteins | sample 811181 | NCBI WGS metagenome assembly MDTC01 (sample SAMN05326644, study PRJNA326480) | marine metagenome | isolation source: seawater | place: Pacific Ocean: North | collected 2011
ATTTACCTTGATAATAGACCATCTATTACAAGAAATGAACGCCAAAAAGAAGACATCAAAATCGTATTAGAATTCTAAGAAGATGCCACAACAGACTAATCTTAATGTAAGTCCCTATTACGACGATTTTGATCCTAGTAAAGGTTATCATCGTGTCCTATTCAAACCTGGTTTTCCAGTTCAGGCTAGGGAACTATCTACTTTGCAATCTATTCTGCAAAATCAGATAGAGACTTATGGTAGTCATATGTTTAAAGAGGGTGCATTAGTCATTCCTGGTTCAACAACATTTGACGGACAATATTATGCTGTTCAAGTTAATCCAACACATTTAGGTACTGATGTTTCTGTCTATGCTAATAATGTAATAGGAAAAAGATTTAAGGGACAAAATAGCGGAGTTACTGCAAAAGTAATTAATTATATTACTGCTACACAATCAGATAGAGATTACGATACTTTTTATGTAAAATATATTAATTCATCTTCTACTGGAGATTTTTCATTCTTCACAGATGGTGAAATTCTTGTTGCAGAAGAATCAGTAACTTATGGTAATACAACAATTAATGCTGGTGGAACTCTTGCATCTACAATAGCATTAAATGCATGTACTACAGGTTCTGCAGCTTCTATTGACGATGGTGTTTATTTTATTAGAGGATCATTTGTAAAAGTAAATAAGCAAACAATTATATTAGATCAATACAATCAGTCTCCATCATTTAGGGTTGGTCTACAGGTTATAGAAACTGCTGTTAGTGCGAAGGGAGATGAGAGTTTATATGATAATGCAAAAGGATTTTCTAACTTTGCAGCACCAGGTGCTGATAGACTGCAAATAAAACTTACATTAGCCAAGAAAACAATTACAGATTTTGATGATACTGATTTTGTAGAGGTACTTAGAGTTAAAGAAGGTGCAATATATTCACTAAAAAGAGATACTGAATATAATAAGATCAGAGATTATTTTGCTAAAAGGACTTATGATGAGTCTGGAAACTATGTTGTTAATCCATTCATGGTTAACATGGCTGAATGTCTCAATGATCGTCTTGGTAATGATGGTATATACTATCAAGGACAAACTACATTTGATGGCAACGAACCAGATGATGATCTTGCGTGTTTAAAAGTAACTGCTGGTAAAGCATATGTTTATGGATATGATATTGATAAAACTGCTCCTAGTATAATTGATTTTGATAAACCAAGAGAAACTCAAAAAATTGAGAATCAATCATTTAATTTTGAAATGGGGAATAAGTTCCTCGTCAACAATGTAAGTGGTATTACTACACTTACCAATAGAATAGAATTAATGGGAGGTCCTCTTGGTGGGAGTGCAACTGCTGCTGGTACTGCTGAGAAAATTGGTGATGCAAAGGTATATGGATTCTCATTAAGAGATGCTGCATATGAAAATAATTCAACTGATTGGAACTTATATCTTTATGATATCCAAACATATACATCATTAAAATTAAATGATAATGTAAGTGCATCAGAACTTAATCAATCTGGATATATTGTTGGTAAAGAAAGTGGTGCTGAAGGATATGCTGTTATTGCAGGTGCTGGATCTAGCAGCATACAAGTTACTCAAACTTCAGGAACTTTTAGACAAGGTGAAAAAATTAGTATTAATGGTGACGAAACTGTATCAAGAACTATTGAGAAAATAACTGCTTATGGTATTAATGATGTATATGATTTTGCTCAAAGCGGAAATAGTTTCACTGCTACTAAAAAATTAAATCAAGTAATTCCTACTGGTTTTGGAAACGGTCAATTTAATGTTGCTTCTGATGGTACAGTTACTTCTCCAAGGGCAGACAGTTTCCTAGTATGGAAACCAGGTGATATATTTACTTACGGTGCTGCTGCAAATACAGCAGGTGCTGCTCTGGATGTTCCTACTCGTAATGTTGTTCTAGAAGTTGCTGCTGATGGACAAACAATGAAAGTCGGTACAATGACAACTGTTACCGATGTGTTTGATGGTGGAGTAAAAGCATTTGATGGTATTGGATATAGAGGTGTACAGGATGTTTCATTACAGAATTCATCTTTAATTTCTAGAATTCCAGATATAGGAGTTTCTAATGTAGATTTTGGTGATTCTACTCTATTCCTTAGTTCTCAAGTAACTAATGAAAGTAGTAATTCATTGGGTCAATTAGTTCTTCCAATAACCTCAGTCAATCTTGATGATGTAACTTTTGTTGCTTTTGATCAAGAAAGATATTCTGTGGCATATTCAAATGGAACTATACAATCTATTACTGAAGATCAAATCATAATAACTGGAACTAGTATTACATTATATGGATTGAATCCAAGTCAGAGTAATATTAGAGTAAATGTTACTGTTCAAAAATCAAATATTAAAAACAAAGTTAAAGAATTTAAGAGATGTCAACAAACAGAAATTACAAGATCTGCAAATAAAAGATCTGGAACTAATGCTGGAACTAGTATTAACGATGGATTGAATCATAGTGCTCTATATGGTGTTAGAGTTCAAGATAAAGAAATTTGTTTAAACTATCCAGATGCTACTGATATTGTTGCAGTCTATGAGTCTTTAGACACTAACACACCTGTACTTGATAAAATAACATTCACATCTACTGATGATATTTTTACTGAAGCAATTATTGGTGAAAAAATTGCAGGAAAGGTTAGTAAAGCAATCGCTAGAGTAGTCTCTATTGATTCTGGTAATAATCAGATTAATATTGTATATCTTACCGATAACAAATTTACATTATTAGAATTATTAGAATTTGAAGAATCAACTGCTGTTGCTACAGTTCAAGCAACAACACCTGGTAAGTATAATGATATTACTAGCAGTTACATGCTAGACAAAGGACAAAAGAATCAGTACTATGATTATTCTAGAATTGTTAGAAACTCTGGAGCATTTGTTCCTCATAGAAAAGTATTAATCATATACAACAGATATGATGTTCCTAGTGGTGATACTGGAGATATATTTACTGTTAATAGTTACGGTGCAGAAAGATATAAAAATGATATTCCATCAATAGGACCATCAAGAACTCCTGCACATGATGTATTAGATTTTAGACCACAGGTTTCCGTATACGATCCAGCGTCTGCTACAGTATCTCCATTCTTCTATACTTCTAGAGATTTTACTGGAAAACCAGATAGACTTTTAACACCTAATGAGTCAGTTGTATTTGACTATAATTATTATCTTCCTAGAATAGACAAATTAGTTTTACATCAAAACGGTGAGTTCTTATTGTTGAGAGGTACACCTTCTAGACAACCATTACCCCCAGAATCACAAGATAAATGTATTGAAATTGCTACGCTTCTTCTTCCTGCATATCTTAAGAATATAGAAGATGCAAGAGTATTTTTAAAACAGAATCGTAGATATACTATGAAAGATATTGGCAAAATTGCTGATAGGGTTAAGAATTTAGAAGAGATAACTACATTGAATCTTTTGGAAAAGAGTGCAGAAGCTCTCCAAATTAGAGATGCTCAAGGTTTTGATAGATTCAAATCAGGATTTTTTGTAGATTCATTTAGTAGTTACGATTTCATGTCAGCAAGTTCTCCTGCTGAGATTGATGTAGATCTCAAAGAACTTAGACCAATGAGAGAATTTGAGTCTGTTAACTTACAAGTTGCTCCTAAGACAGATGTATCAGTGCAGCAATTAGATTACAGTACTGATTTTGATTTACTTGATGACACAAATACACAAAAAACTGGTAATCTTCTTACTCTAAAATATGAGGATGAAGTTTATATTGAGCAGAATTTTGCTACTAAAACAAACAACATCAACCCATTCCATGTTGTTGCATACACTGGAGAAGTTCGTTTAACTCCATCTGTTGATAATTGGATCAATACTAGAAGAACACAAAATGTTATCAGAAATACTATTGGTATTACTGTCTTTAACAACCAAGTTGCTGCTAACTTTACAGTAACTCGTGAAGGTAATGGTGGTGGATCTGCAACGGTAACAACTGCTGAAGTTGGTAGAACTGTACAAAGAGATGATATTCGTTCTGAAAATACATTTATTGCAGAAGAAAATTTTGATCCATTCTGTCGTTCTAGAAATGTAGAGTTTTCTGCAGTAGGTCTTAAAGCACTTACTAATTTCTATCCATTCTTTGACAACATTGGCGGTATAGATGTTATACCTAAACTTTTAGAAGTATTTAATGTTACAGGATCATTCCAGATTGGAGAAACGATTAGAGGAACTATTGGTGCAACTGCCTTTGAATTTAGACTAGCTGCTCCAAATCATAAGAAAGGACCATTCTCTAATCCTACAGAAACATATGACATTAATCCATATGACCCAAGTTCTACATTACCAAATGGATATTCACAAGCATCAACAGTTTTAAATATTGATACTGTTGGACTCTGTGAGCAAGCACAAGGAGCGTTCTTTGGATTTGCACCAACTAATATGGTTCTTAGAGGATTGACCAGTGGTGCTCAAGCAAGTGTAGCAAGAGTAAGATTAGTTTCTGATAACTTTGGTGATTTAATTGGTGCAATGTGGATTAGAGATCCCAATGCAACTCCTATACCTCAGGTAAGAATTAGATCTGGTAACAGAGACTTTAAATTAACTTCCAGTGAAACAAATGCCACTCCTTTACCAGGCAGCACATTAATTTCTAGTGGTATTGGTAGATTCTTAGCAACTGGTACTACACGACTTGTTCAGACTGATGTTAGAATTACAACTCTAGAAACTACCACAGTAACTAATCTATCGACGATTGATATACAAAGATCCGACCCCTTACCCCCACCACCTCCACCTCCACCACCCCCTGTTATTATCAATAACACTAGAGTTATTGACAGAACTAGAACTGTTGTTAATAACATAACAAGGGTTATTCAGCGTACTAATACAATTATTCGTGAGAGAGATAGAGACCCTCTTGCACAATCTATTATCACTGGACCTGAAGGTGCATGGATTACTAAACTTGATGTTTTCTTTTCCCAAGTTACTTCTGGTACAACTCCAGTAAATATTCAGATTAGAACAGTTGAGTTAGGTTTACCTACACTTAATATTATTCATAGAAATGCAATGGTAACATTGCGTCCATCTGACATAACAACATCTACTGATGGTAGTGTAGCAACAACTATTGTTTTCCCATCGCCTGTTTACTTAGAACCTAGTTCACAATTTGCTATTGTTCTATTATCAGATAGTGATGAGTATGAAGTATTCTGTGGTGAAATGGGTCAGAAAGCTCTGAACCAACAGACTCTTCCTTCTGCTCAAGGTAAGATTTACTCACAGCAATTTGCTATGGGTTCACTCTTTAAATCTCAGAACGGATCTACTTGGACTCCATCTCAGTTTGAAGATTTGACATTCAAACTTTATAGAGCAAAGTATACAGCAAATAGAGGATTATTAACATTCTTTAATCCACCTATTGAACCAAATAATAGTCAAGTTCCTCCTCTAAACTTCAACCCTATTACAGGTCTTCCTAAGAAAGCTAAGATTGGTATTACTACCACAACTAATGCTGGATTAATTGGAACTGTATTTACTCAGGGAAGAAAGATTAGTGAGAGTAATCAGTCTCATCGCTATGCATTTGTTGATGATCAAGGAGGACCAGTTGATGGTACTATTGGTATTCTAACTGGTGGTACAGGACATGGAACTCCTACAAACCCAGTCAGTACTTACAATATTACTGGAGATGGTTCTGGACTAACTTTAAATGTCACTGTTTCAGCTGGACTATCTGCTATCACTGCTGCTACTGTAGTAAATGATGGTAATGGTTACAAAGTTGGTGATATTATTGGACTTGCAACTGCAGGTACAGGTAATGCTGGTTCTGGTGCTCGTGTTGCTATTAGTTCTATATCAGGAGTTGATACTCTGTATCTAACAAATGTTCAGGCACAGGAATTCGATGTAACTTCTAATGATTTAACTTATGTTCATAGCACTGGTTCAGTTATAGATTCTGGACTTGACATATGGCAATATGACGAGCAAGGAGGAAACTACACAGGTGAGTACCTTAAGGTAGATCATAGAAATCATGGAATGTATGGAACAGGTAATAAGGTTATCATTTCTGATGCCAAATCTGATGTTCTTCCTACAGAATTGAGTGTAGATGTTGCTTCTAATGAAACTAGTATTTCTATTGCATCAACAAGTCAGTTTGCTGAGTTTGAAGGTGCTGTAGTTAGTGCTGCTAATACTGGGTATGCTTTCATGAATAGTGAGATTATATCTTACACTAGTGTTGGTATTTCTAGTCTTGGTGGTGTAGTCAGAGGTTCTAATGGAACCAATGCTTTAAATCATATTAAAGGTGATGTTGTCACCAAGTATGAGTTAAATGGTATTTCTTTAACAAGAATTAATACAGAGCATAGTGTCGAAACTTCTCAAGTTGGTATTGATGAATATTACATCAAAATCGATAGAGGAACTAGCAGAGGCACTGATGACAATACTAACAATATTCCACAACTCTCGGTTGCTGAAGAAGCATCTGGTGGTGGTAACTCTGTTTATGCTTCTAAGAACATTCAGTATGACGCTGTAAGACCTTTATTACAAGCAACCACCTTTGGATCTACAGATTTCCTTTCGCTCCAATTGAGGAGTATTTCGGGTACATCTGTTGATGGTGGTGAAGCATCATTTGTAGATGCTGGTTTTGAAAACATAGGACTGAATAGAATTAATCAGTTAGAATCAACAAGAATTATTGCTGCTAGAGTTAATGAATCTAATAAATTAGGTTCTATTACTAGATCTAAATCGCATACAATTACTGTTGAATTAGATAACGGTGGAGATGATTACAACTCACCTACTGTTGATCTTGAGGGTGCCTCTTCTCTATTCTATGAGAACAGACTAAATGCCCCAATAACAGATTATCTAACTGACCCTAGAGCGAAGCAAAGATTTAACGATCCACATGCTTCTTACTACATGTCTAATCCTATCTACATTAAGAATCCTGCTACATCATTAAAAGTGATCTTCGATAGTCGTAGACCACCAACAACTGATTTCAGAGTTCTACATAGTACTCTAAGAGCAGATTCTAGCGAAGTTACACCAGGATTTGAATTATTTCCTGGCTTCTTAAACCTCGTAGATATAGATGGAGATGGTGTTGGTGATCAAATTATTGATCCCAAGAATAATAGCGGTCTACCAGATCTCTTTATTCCACCTGATGATACTGTTTATCGTGAATATCAGTATACAGTAGACAATCTCCCTAGTTTCACTGGATTCCAGATTAAGATAGTCTTTACAGGGACTAACCAATCTAAATATCCTGTGATTAAAAACCTAAGAGTGATCGCAGTAGCATGACCAAATCATCGTTAATCCCAGTTGAAGGACATCCTAATTTTTGTCGAGATAAAAACACAGGAGCTATCATTAATACTGATAGTTCCTCTTTCGCTGCTTACCAGCAAAGAAACTCCCAAAAAAAGATGGAAAGATTAGAGATAGATAATATGAAGAAAGACATATCTGACATAAAAGATATGTTATCAAAAATAGCAAGTAAATTATGAATGGTAGAAGTCCGCATTCTGAATTCCTGAAATACCACGGTTTCACTGAGGTTGATACCCCAACTAAACAGGAAAGTGACATGCAATCATTAAAATCTGAAATGGCAGAGATAAAAATGACGCTACTTCAGGTGCTGCAGGAATTGAGGAAACTAAATACATAGTATAGGATAATCTCGAATGTTGTTAACAGATGGCCGTCTACATTGCAAATCTTCAAATAGAAGCTGGTGTAGATTTTCAGCACGGTTTTAGCTTGGGTGATAGTGACACAGGAACATTTTTGAACCTGAATAACTACACTTGTACATCCCAAATGAGAAAGTGGGCTGGATCAACCACATCTGTTTCCTTTGCATCTACAATTACCGACCCTGATGAAGGTCAAATTCAAATTTCTTTGGGTTCGACTGAAACAGTTGAAATAAAACCTGGCCGTTATGTATATGATGTTCTTTTGAGCGACGCATCTGGTTACAAATATAAGGTCGTTGAGGGTATGATCCTAGTTAGAGTAGGAGTCACAAGGTAACCATGCCATCTCTCAGAATAGGTACAGGCAATCAGGTAAAAGTAATCGCCAGTGGATCTCTTGGTGGAGGTTCAGGTGGACGATTATCTTTGCTGTCTGATGTTAACTCAAGCAATCTCGAAGACGGAAGTTTGCTTGTATACGATGCTGCAACAAGCAACTTTATCACTACGAAAAGTTTCCCTGCAGCAATCATTGATGGGGGTATCTACTAGTGTCAGCTACCCTACTATTAAAAAGAACTCTAGGAACTTCGCCTCCTAATATTGCACCAGTCGGTACTGGTGTATCTTTTGGTGAACTTGTTTATACTTACGATACCAGCGATGTTGGTGCTGGTAAATCCTATAAGAAATTATATATTGGTAACCCTGCAGGTCCTACAGCAGCTCCGATTGTAATCGGTGGTGAATATTATACTAGTCTAATACCAGAAAGTCCTGCTAACTACGGTAACAGGGAAGCATCTAAAGCACTTATCTTAGATGCTAATGCTAAGGTAAAATCTTGGTCTGTAATAACTGATTTCCATAACGCTGGAGTTGGTACTAACCAAGGAGATTTTTATGTTGGTGGTAACTTAAATGTTACTGGAGATTTAGTATATGATGAAGTAACTGGTAGAAATATTAATATAACAGGTGTTGGTACAATTGCCACCATCTTCAATACTAAAGCAACCATTGTTGATGGTGCGATTGATAATCTGTATACAGTATCAGGACTTGTTACTACCTTAACAGGAACAAGTGCTAACTATGTTCAGGTCAATGTAGGACATGCTCTTACTGCTAATAATGTAGAGATTACTGGTATAACTACGCTTACCAATAATCTTGACTTCTCTAGAAATTTAATTAAGATTGGTCGTGAGACTGCATCTGGTATTAGTAGTGCTGATGGATCAATATTCATCGGTGACTATGCTGCCACTGGTATGGGTCAATCGACTGCTAACAGACGAAATATAGCGATTGGTGCCAGTGCATTACAAAATGCAGGTACTGGGAATAACGCTGATGAATTAGAATCTAATATTGTTGTTGGTAACTTTGCAGGTTATAGACTACAAGGTACCAAGAACTTAATGGTTGGTGATAAGGTAGGTTTTGCTTTATCATCTAGTGGTAACGATGAAAACATTGCTCTTGGTAATCAAGCAATGTATGGTGACACTTTCCCTGTTGTGGATGGTGTTACTTTAAGCATTTCAATTGGTCAGCAAACTGCTATTGCTAATCATGATGAATCTACTGATGTAACAGAAACAAGTGGATCTGGTGAAGGTTTAATAGTAAGACTTCAGACTGGTGCTACTGGTCTGGTCACAGGAATTGATGTAATATCTCCAGGTGACGGATATGTTTTAAATGACACATTTACTATACCATTTGGATTCCAAACTCTTACTGGTACTGTAAGTAGTATCAATGGTCGTTTCCTAAGTGGTGGTACTGGTGCAAGGCAACAAAGCAAAAACATTGCCATAGGTCCATATTCATTATTCAGTGTAGATGGTAGTAGAAATATTGCGATTGGTTATTCTGCTGGTGATGTAACAACTGGTAGTGGTAATGTCATAATTGGATATGAAAGAGATGTTGCAATTGCTAAGAGTGATAATCAACTTACTATCGGTAGTTCACTTGGAAACTGGATTGATGGAAATCAATTAGGTTATGTTGGAATAGGAACTACTCGACCATTCGGATTGCTCGATGTCGGTGGTGTATTGATTGTCGATAAGGGTACTGGTAATACAGTTATTTCTGGTGTTACAACTGTACCAACTCTTGATGTAGATAATCTTGGTATAGAAGACATCAAAGTAACTGCTGGTTTAGCAACTGATTTTGCAATTACAAATGCTAAGATTCAGTCTGGTATTATCACAGATACTGTTGGTACTGCTGCAACGATTACTAATGTAGATTTTGTAAATGCAGATATTTTAGCAGCTAAGATAACAGCAGGTATCGTAACGGATCTTGTTGGTACTGGTGCTACAATAGCGATACTTGATACTGAGACTGCTGATCTTTCTGATGTAAAAATAACTTCTGGTGTTATCACATCTATAGTTGGTACATATGCAACTATCACTACATTCGATGCTGATGATGCAGATATTAATGTACTAAAGACTGTAACTGGTGTTGTAACATCGATTACTGGTTTTGGTGTAACTTATAATACAGCAGACTTTGAGTTTGTTGATGCTTCTGATATCAAGATTACAACTGGTTTAGTAACATCTTTAGTTGGTACATATGTAACCTTCCAAGATGCTGACTTCCAAGACGATGTTCGTGTTGGTGGTGCTCTTACTGTTGTTGGCGATCTTACAGTTCAGGGTAATACAAGTTTTGTTCAGAGTTCTGTAATTCAAGTTACTGATAAGAATATTGAACTTGGTTTTAGTTCCACTGGCAACCATGCAGATGCGACTGCCGATAATGGGGGTATTATTCTTAAGGGTACTACCGACAAAACTATTCAATACAATACATCAAGAGAGGCATGGGAGTCTAATCTTAAGTGGAATCCTACTGTTGATGATACTCTTGATATAGGTGAACCTACTGTACAGTGGAGAGATATTTACATTGATGGCACTGCACATTTAGATGCTGCAGACATTTTAGATGCTAAGATCACTGCTGGTGTTGTAACTGATCTTGTTGGTACTCATGCAACTATTACTGTTGCTGATTTTGAACAAGCAGATATAGTTACTGCTACGATTCAATCTGGTATTGTAACCGATATTAATGTTTCTGCTGCTGCTACGATATTAACTTCTGATCTCTTTAATGCGGATATTAGAAATGCTAAGATTACTTCTGGTATTATCACATCATTGGTTGGTACTTATGGTACAATCACTACTCTTGATGTAGAGACATTAGATGCTCAGAATATAAGCATTACTGGAGTTGCTGTAACTGACATTGTTGGTACTGCAGCGACTATAACAACTATCGATGCACAGAATCTTGATGCAGTTAATGCCAAGATTACTGTTGGTATCATTACTGACATTGTTGGTACTGCTGCTACAATCGCAACGATTGATGCAACTGAAGGAGATATAGTAAATGCTAAGATTACTGCTGGTGTTGTCACATCATTGGTTGGTACTTATGCAACCATTACAGTCTTTGACACAGAGACTCTTGATGCTAAGAATACAAATATTACTGGATTAGCAGTTACCGATATTGTTGGTACTGCTGCTACAATTACAATAATAGATGCCACAGAAGGTGACATTGTAAATGCTAAGATAACAGCAGGTGTTGTAACATCAATAGTTGGTACTTATGCAACCATTACAGTCTTTGACACAGAGACTGCTGATCTTAAAGATGTCAAGATTACCTCTGGTATTATCACAGACATTGTTGGTACTGCTGCTACAATCACTACGATTGATGCTGCTAACTTTGATGCAGTTAATGCAAAAATAAATGCTGGTTATGTAACTTCACTATATGATTCCACAGGAGTTGTTGGTATCAATACTCAGCACATTCTGAGCACCAATCCTGATGGAACTATCACTTGGCGTGAACCTGCACAGATTGGTATTGCTACTGTCAATCCTGGTGCTGATGTATGGTTTGTTGACACACATGGTGTTGATGATAACGAACCTTCTCGTGGTCGTACAGATGATAGACCATTCAAATCTATCAAGTATGCTCTATCAAGAATTTCTAATAAGTATCCACATACTTACAATGGAGGTACTGCTACTGATGCAGTTAATGTTCAGAGTGGTGCTGAGTCTGGTAATCAAAAGTCTCCCAACGGAGCAACTTATAACGAGCATACTGGAGAATTAATATTATCATTTGGTAGTGCTCATGGATTATCAACTGCTGATACTATCACTCTTGATAACAATTCAATATCATTTACATGTACAAAGGATAATAATGCAACTTCGCATACTTACCCTCGTGTAGGTGATCCTATTGCAGGAGTAACAACTGCTGTTACTGTAATAAATTCCACATCATTTAGTTTAAATGTAGGTGTTTCTCCATTAGTTACAGGAGAAAATGAGACATTGAATATTGGTGGTGGTGTCTATGAAGAAACATTCCCATTATATGTTCCTGCAGGTGTTACAGTTAAAGGTAACGGTCTTCGTGCTACTAAGGTTGTACCGACAACTGCTACTAAACAAAAAGACGCATTCTTATTGAATGATAGATCAGTCGTTGAAGACATGACTATCGCTGATATGTTCTTCAATACAGCAACTAATGAAGGATTTGCGTTCAAGTATGAACCTGGTATTGCTATTACATCAAGATCACCATATGTACAGCGTGTAACGGTATTAAACAAAGGTAGTAATGTAACTGCAACTGACCCATATGGTTATGCATCTGCTGATTCACCACCTTCATCATATATCTCTGGTGGTGGTGCGTTTATTGATGGATCTGAAGTACAGTCAGGATCTCTAGAAGCAGCAATGTTGTTCAATGAATGTACATTCATTGTTCCTAACAGTCAAGGTGTTGTAATGACCAACGGTGCTCGTGTTGAGTATCTAAACGCATTTACATATTTCTCATCCGAAGCGATTAAGGGTATATCTGGAACTGCTGGTATTTCATCTACTGGTCAGACTAGATTGAGATTGTCGGGCATCACAACAGTTGGTGTTGGTAATACAATCACCGTCTTTGACACTGATGGATCTACTGGATTAGGTACTGCTGTTGTTGCATCTTATGATGGAACTTACTTAGGCGTAACTGGCAAGCAAACTGGATTTGAAGTTCTTAATGCTAGGACTGCTAAGTCGATAACATTTAATGATGGTGCTCAGTTAGATACTACTGTTAAGAAATTTGGTAGTGCTGCACTTAAGTTAGATGGTAGTAATGATTCTATTAGTGTTCCTTCTAGTGGAGATATTGGATTTGGAACTAACACAGACTTCACAATTGAATTCTGGGCATACTCAAATACAACTGGACTCTCTAGTGCAACTCTCTTTGACTTAAGAGATAATGGATCTGATACTAACGGTCTAAGTCTTGCATACCGTGCTGCTGGTGAAGTTGACCTAAGAGTTGGTACAACTACTGCTATCACTGGATCTGGTGCTGGTATTGCTACTGGAGTTTGGAAGCACTATGCAATTGCAAGAGGTGGTACAAACACAAGACTATTTGTTGATGGTACACAGAGAGGTATCAAGACCTCAGACACCACAGATTATGGTGCATCTAAAGGTCTTGTAATTGGTGCTGATTTTGATGGAGCAAGCAATAATGTAACAGGTTGGATTGATGATTTTAGAGTAGAGTATGGTGTTGCTAAGTACACAGCAAACTTCACTGCTCCTACTGCTGAGTTATCAGGTGATAAGGATACTAGATTACTACTTAACTTTAACGGTTCTAATGGTATCAGTACAACTACTGATAACATAGTTCGCAATCAAGATATTCGCATCACTCAAGCAGGTGGTGGAATTGGAACTGCAACAAAGGTTATCCTTGCTGATTATAGTCAGTTTGGTGCTGACATGCGTTCAGTTGGTTGTGCTGTTGAGTATGGTCAAAAGGGTGTTATCGCTGATGGTGAAGGTGTTGCGTTAAGAATGTTTGCACTCAACTTCAACCAAGTTGGTGCTGGTGCAGATATTACTAATGATCCTAACTTAGCGATACAAGCGAACGAAGTTACTGAAGTTAATAACGGTGATGTATCTTATGTAAGTATTGACCAAAGAGGAGACTTCAGAGTTGGTGAAGCATTCTTCGTTGATCAAGAAAATGGTACAGTATCATTCTCACAACAAGTAACAAGTCTACAGGCACTATCTTCATTAGTAATAACTGATGGTAGTAACAACAGTACGATTACTCCTAACAGTGGTACATTTGGTAATATCCAAATTGCTGGTAACAATATTGAATCTACTTCAGGAGATATTAATATTGATCCTGCTGGTGCTGGTGATATTAACATCACTGGTGATGTAAACATCTTAGGTATCTTAACTGCTACGGTTATTCAGTTAGATGCTTTCCAAAAGAATGACACTTCTATTGCTCTAGATGACTCTGGTAGTGATGGCACTATTAGATTTAACACTGATAATGTTGAAGGTATGCGTCTTGATGCCAATCAAAAGTTGGGTATCGGAACCGCATCACCTAGAGATAGACTTGATGTTTTAGATACTGCTCAGTTTGAGCGTGTTAATATAACTGGTGTTTCAACATACGGTGGCAAACTTGATATCAATGCAGATGTAGATATTGATGCAGATCTAAGAGTAACAGGTGTATCTACATTTATTGACGATATTGTCATAGGTGTTGCTGGTACAGTTGGGTTTGCAACTGACGGTCACTTTGCTGACTCTGCTAATCTTACATTTGGTCATGGTCAAGATCTAAAAATCTATCATACAGGTGATAATAGTTACATCAGAGATGATGGAACTGGACAGTTCATTATTCAATCTGATAACTATATCTCTCTTCAAAAAACAAATGGAGAGAATTTTGCTAACTTTATAGCAGATTCTAGAGTAGAGCTCTTCCACGATAATACAAAACGCCTAGAGACTACAGACTATGGTGTGTATATTAGTGACAATCTCAAGACTAGAGTTGCTATTACAACTAACGCATTTATTGATGTAGGTATTGTCACATCTCTTGCAGGTACAGCAGCAACAATTACAACAATTGATGTTACTAATCTAGATGTACTTGACGCTAAGATCACTGCTGGTTTAGCAACCAACTTTGCAATCACTAATGCTAGGATTCAAACTGGTATTGCTACTGAGATGACCTTCGCTGGTTTCTCTACCTTTGTTGGTATAGCAACCTTCCAGCAAGATGTATTTGTTGCTGGTAACTTGAATGTAGTTGGTGATGTTTTCTATGATGAAGTTCAAGGTAGAAACTTAAATGTAACTGGTATCAGTACACTTAACTTAACTGTTATTAGTGGAGTTGCTACTATATCTGACATCAAGATTGGTGCAGGTAGTTCCAGTACTAAGATTGAAACTAACACTGGAGAACTTGTTCTTGATTCTGCATCAGGTCAAGTAACAATCCAAGATAACTTTAATGTTGTTGGTTACGCTACATTTAAGAACGGTTTATACTATCGCTCAGATCAAGGAGGAAGCACTGGTATTGGATACAGTGGTCCTAATGGTATGGGTTACTTTGAAGCAGATGGTAGGTTAGTAAGTACAGCAAGCACAGTTGGATTCCTAACTACTTCTAACTATGTTATGACCACGAACGCTGCTGGAGTTCCAAGTTGGTCTGATTCTATTGATGGAGGATTCTTCTAATGGCAAAACCAAATAGTCGGGTAACATTACAGGATTATGTTTTTAGGCAATTAGGTGCTCCTATATTGGAGATCAATGTTGCCGATGAACAGTTTGATGATCTATTAGATGATTCATTACAATTGTTCTATGAAAGACATTTTGATGGAGTTGAAAAAGTATTACTTAAGTACAAAATTACGGAAAATGACATCAAACGAGGCAGAGCACGAGGCGGTGGCAATACTCTTGGTATCACTACTTCTAGTACAGGTTCTTCAGGATCTGTCACCCTTAGTGGGGATACACTCTGGGACGATGTAATTGTCAGACAAACTTTTGATTCTGATCTGACAAACTATGCTGGAAATACGCCAACTTCTTTTGGGTCTCCTACTCTTGTAGGATCTCCTGTAAAGTTTGGAAACAAAGCTATTAGATTTACAGGTAGTGGGCAATATCTTAATTATGGAATTTATGACGAATATAATTTTACTGGTCCGTGGACTTTTGAGACCTGGATCTATCTTGATAGTAGTCCATCCCAAGGTGCTCTATTTTCAAGAAGTAATCTAGCATTTTCAGGAGGAAACTATGGACTTATGGTAGATAACCAAGGCAGCCAAATTAATTTTAGATGGAAGAATACGGATAATTCAAATCATAATAGTACCTATGGAACTACTTTAGGATCTTATACTTCTACAGATATCATTCAGAACTGGGTTCATGTTGCAGTAACTAGAAAAGCATCTGACGGCAGTATTCACTTCTTCTTGAACGGAACGGAGTCTGCCGAGACATCATCCAATCAAATTATTGATAATAATATTGTACACTATGATGTAACATATCCACTACATTTAAATGCCTGGTCAGCATTTAGTCAAGGAACCAGAGGATGTGATGCACTTTATGATGATGTAAGAATTACCTTAAAAGAAAGATACACTAGCGATTTCACTGCACCAACTTCTGCGTTCCCCATAGATGGGACTGTTACATCATCAGCTGGTGGAGAGGTTTCTAATTTTGAGGAGAGTTCCAATTTTATAACTGTACCTGATTCTGTGCTTGGTATAGAAAAAGTTCATCAATTTGATAGTAGTGGACTTAGTAATGGAATGTTCAATTTAAAGTATCAGTTATTCTTAAATGATGTTGCTTTTAACATGGGATATAATGGACTGCTAAATTATGCAATGACCAAAACATATCTTGAAGATATTAATTTCTTATTAACTACATCTACACAGATTAGATATAACAAGAGAAATAATAAACTCTATATAGATATTGATTGGGCTGCTGCAACTAGTGGACATTACATTTTAATAGAGTGTTATAGAATAATGGACCCATCAAATTATAGTGGAGTTTACAATGATTATTTCTTAAAAAAATATCTAACAGCAAAAACAAAAAAACAATGGGGACAAAATCTTATAAAGTTCCAAGGTGTTAAATTACCAGGCGGTATAGAACTTAATGGTAGACAACTGTATGAAGATGCTGATTTTGAGTTAAGAGAAATAGAAGATAAGATGCAAGATACATATGAAATGCCAGTCCTTGATATGATAGGCTAATGCCATTAAATCCCTTTTTCCAACATGGTTCACCTGATGAGCAGCGATTAGTTCAGCAGCTTGTTGATGAACAGATTGGAATGTTTGGTTTAGATTGCTACTACATTCCTAGAAAACAAATAGTTACTGATGATATTTTAGGTGAAGTTCAATCATCTAAATTCAACGATAATTACATTATCGAAGCATACCTAAACAACTATGAGGGTTACGCTAAGGGTAGTGATGTGATGACCAAGTTTGGTATAAATTTACAGAATGAAATTACTTTAACAATATCAAGAGAAAGATTTGAGGATTTTATTGCTCCTTTCCAATTTAACTCTACTAACTTACAAGGTCCATTAGACGGTGATATAGATTTTGGTACTAGACCTAAAGAAGGAGACCTTATATTTTTCCCATTAGGAGAAAGACTATTTGAAATTAAACAGGTAGAACATGAGAGTCCTTTTTTCCAGTTAGGTAAAAACTATACATACGAACTTCAATGTGAACTCTTCCAGTTACAAGACGAGATTATCGATACGAATGTTGCTGCTATAGATACCAGACTAAGCGAAGAAGGATATATTACTACAGTAAGTCTTGCTGGTATAGGATCGACTGCTAAGGCATCTGTTGATACCTTTGCACTAAATGGTTCAATACAGAAGATTACATTGAATGATGATGGTTCTGGATATACTTCAGCACCTTCAGTTATTGTTCAGACATCTCCTGCTGGTGTATCTACATCATTGGGTCAATGTGTTGCTATTACTACAAGTAAAGGCAATCTTGCTGCTATTGATTTTGTTGCAATAACTAATCCAGGTTTTGCTTATGTAGAACCACCTACTATTGGATTTGGTACTCCAGGTGTCGGTGCTGCTGCAACTTCAACATTAACTAATAGTGGTATTTCATCTATTAGAATTACACAACCAGGTAATAACTATGTTAGTCCTCCTATTATAACAATTCAACATCCTCAGTTTGTTGATAAGCAGTATGAATTTACTGGTATTGCAACTGCTGGAATGATGGAGATTGTTGGTATTAATACTATGGCAAATATTGCTATTGGTCATACTATTAACTTCAAGTCTCTTGGTGCTGTAACACTTTCTGGTGGTG
>MDTC01017161.1_pt1 | contig 18194 bp, 16 predicted proteins | sample 811181 | NCBI WGS metagenome assembly MDTC01 (sample SAMN05326644, study PRJNA326480) | marine metagenome | isolation source: seawater | place: Pacific Ocean: North | collected 2011
CTAGATGAGCCATATACATGAGATGTAGATGAAAAAAAAAACCATTTAATTTTACTCTTAATTACTGCATCAACAATATTTTTTGTTCCAAAAAAATTTACCTCTAGTGCTTTTTTTTTATTACGATTAACTATTTTTATTGGAACTATTGCAGCTAAATGAATAATAGCATCAAATTTATTATTTAAAAACCATTCATTAACATCTTTTTTTTTTCTTACATCTCCTCTAAAAAAAATATATTTAATGTTTTTATTTGATCTTATTAATATCTTACCCAGACTACCCGTATAACCCGTGATACCAAATTGAATCATTATTATTTTTTATAAACTTTGCTCTTGTTTTGATTAAATTCTAGAATTTGCTGATTTTTTGTATTTAGAACAAGATTTTCTAAAAAAAATTTTATTTTATAATTATAACTTTTCATTAAATATCAATATCATATTAATATTATTTAAAAATAAAAATTATGAAAAAAAAATTCTTAATATCTAGAAAAATAATTAACCCTTTTTTTACAGTAGTTACTGTAGTTAAAAATAACAAAAATTTAATATTAAAAACTATAACTAGTATAAAAAATCAGTCATTTAAAAACTTTGAATATGTTATCATAGACGGAAATTCAGTTGATGGGACTCTAGATGTCATATTGAATAGTAAGAAGAATATTAATTTTCTAATTTCAGAAAATGATAAAGGAATATATTATGCAATGAATAAGGCCATAAAAATTGCCAAAGGTAAGGTTATCGTTTTTGTAAACTCTGGTGATATTTTAACCAATGACGCACTTAACATAATTCATAAACAATTTATTAAAAAACCTGAAATTGATTTTGTCTTTGGTACAGTTAAAAGACATTATACTACCTCTAGAATTTTAAAACATGGTTTTAATATTAATAAACTTAAATATAATTTTGATTTTGCAACATCTCATTCAACTGGTTTTTATATCAAATTATCCTCTCTTAAAAAAGTAGGTAATTTTAATACTAAGTATAAATGTTCTGCTGATTATGATTTTTATTATAGGGCTATAATTAAAAAAAAATTAATAGGTACTTCTACTAAAAAGGAGAAATTAATTGGTATAATGGCTAGTGGAGGTTACTCCAGTTCTATAAGTTTTTTTGAACACTTGCTTGAAGAAACAAAAATAAGAATAAATAATGGTCAAAATATTTTTTTAATTTTTTTTATTTTTTTTAATGCAATAATTAAGTCTTTATTGAAGAAAATTTAATTATTTTTCATTTATATAACCTAAGCTAATTTCTTTTACTAATGAGTTTTTAATTTCAAAAATTTTATTACATTGTTTTAATGAATTTTTTCTATGTGAAATTGTTATGATAGTATAATCTTTGTTTTTAAACAAATTATCCAAAATTTTAGACTCGGTCGTCTCATCCAATGCACTGGTTGCTTCATCCAAAATAATAATAGATGGATTCCTGTATAGTGCTCTAGCTATACCTAACCTTTGAGCTTGACCACCTGACAAATTATTACCATTTTCACCTGCAAGGGAATAAATTTTTTCAGGTAAACCATTAATATAGTCATATAGATCAACTATTTTTAATACCTGATTTATTTTTTCTAGATTTGGTTTATCCTGATTACTTTCAAGAGAGATATTAAATAATATACTTTCATCAATAATTGAAACTGATTGAGGAACATAACCAATAACTTTATGCCATGATGATATAAGTTCTTGTATTCCTTTATTGTTAATTTCTATTTTTCCTTTGTTATTATCTAGTAATCCACAGAGCAGATTAATAAATGTTGATTTACCTGATCCAGTTTTTCCAATTATACCAATTTTGTCACCTTTATTTATTTTGATATTTATATCGTTTAGGATTTTTGTATCATTTGATGTGTATGTAAAATCAACATTTTTAAACAAAATATTTTCAAAATTAAAATTTTTATCATCTTTGATTACATTATCTCTACTATTATTTTTGTCTAAATCAGTTAATTCATTAAAAATTAAATTAACAGCAGGAGAATTAAATTTGATTGATTGTGCAGACTGAACTATTTTTGAGACGGATGGTAATAATTTTGTAGCAGCAAAAAAAAATACACCCACTATAACAAAAATTTCACTAATCTCTCTTCCTGTTTTTAAAAAAAAAATAATTAAAATGATAAATGATGTAATGCCTATTAGTTCTAATATTAGTCTTGGTAATTGTGTGATAGTATCTCTATATCTTCCAGCTTTGGCATTTTCTAAAATATGATAATGATATTTATTTATAAAAATATCTTCTAAATTATTTATAATAATTTCTTTTATGCTTGCAAATCCTTGTTGTAGCTGCTTGAGAACTAAGCTGGAATGGAATTGTCTTATATGACCCCACTTTTTTAATTTATCATTTGTAAATTTTAATAAAAAATATCCTACAAACGAAACTAGAAATATTATTAATAATGAAGCTTCAAATTCATAAATAAGTAATAAGGTGCAAATTGAAAGAAAAATCAAAATTTCAGAAAAAAACCTAACAAGGTTAAACACAACACCAAAAGTAAATATATTTACTTCGGACTGCGTGTTTCTAATCAACTCTGATGAGTGCTTATTTAAATGAAAAATATATCTTTTATATAAATATTTTTTGAAAAGTGCTTTAGAAATATCGGTATTTAATCTATGGCTAAATTCATTTTGTTTGTAAATTAAATGTCGCGAAACAAAAAATTTTAAAAAATATATTAAACCTAATAAAATTATGAGAACTATGAAAATTTCTTCCTTAGATTTATTATCAAGAAAATCAAAGTGCTTTGTATATTCTATAAATTCATTACCAACAAACATATTTAAGATTGGAATAATCAACCCAATTCCCAACAATTCAAAAGCAGCAACAATAATAGTTAAAAATAAAATAATTATTAAACTGTAGCGCTCTACTTTTTTAAGTGGAAACAAAACTTTTAAAAAGAAATTATACAATTTTATAAATTTAAATTATTTTAAGTTTATTTTATAAAATATACTTAAAAGCATTTTTTATATAGCTAATTATTAACTTACAAGTATAAATTATCAATATTAGATAAAATATATTTTTAAATTTTAACTATGATCCAAAAACTCTATGGCATTCTTTATACAGGTAATTTTGAAGCTCATTATAATCTAAATAAAGATCTTTACGATGAGATATCAAAAAAATTCAATTTTTATTATGTTATTGATCTTACATCTCTTTCAGGCTCTTCTAAGAAAATTAATTACGTAAAAAATAAATTTCCTAAAAATTTTATTCACATTAAAATAGATAGTTTGCGAGAACTAGATAAATTTTTTTCAAATAAAAGACTTATATGTATCAATGCTTTGCCAATTAAAGATTTTAAAACTTATAGGTTAAATTATTATTTAAATAAACATAATATATTTCATGTTCTTAATTTAAGAACTGGTTTACACCTGCCTGAATATAAATTTAAAAAAACATTCTTTCATGCTTTAACTCTTTTTTTAATAGGTGATTTAAAACACTATGTTTGGAGAATACTTTCAATTCTTGGATTATCTTATAAGATAGATGTATTTTTTTTAGGTCAATCAAAAATTAAGAATAACTTTGAAAAAGGATTTAGCAAAAAAGTCGATAATTTTTTTAAAACAAATATTTTTTCACAGTATAAAAATATAATTGAAGTCAATAATAGAATTTCAGATACATATAACAGATTAAAAAAAAATATTTCAGAAAAATATGTTGTTTATATTGATACTCCATTTGACCACCCAGATAGAATAGTCAGGGAGGAGAATTTTAATATTAAAGACAAAAAAAAATATTATAAAAGATTAAATCTTTTTTTATTGAAAATTTCAAAAATTTTTAATAAAAAAGTTATCATATGTCTTCATCCAAAAGACTTTTCTTGGAAAAAAAATTTTCCTAAATTTAGATGTACAAAATTTAAATCACTCGATTTTATTGCTCAGGCAAGTGTTGTTGTGGCAACTGCCTCATCACTTGTTGGTGAAAGTGCATTTTTCAAAAAAAAAATTATTGTAATTAATTCAAGTCTTTTAGGAAATTATTATAATAGTAGATCTGAAAGATTAAGTCGTATGTATAATTTGTTTTATCAAAATATTGATTCTGTTGAAAATCTAAATTTTAATAAAAAAAAATTTTTCTTAAACTTATCTAATAGACAAAGAAAGTATAATTATTTTTTAAAAAAAAAGTATGTAATTAATAAAAAAATTAGTGGCATAACTCAAATTATTAATTTTTTAAAAAAACAAATTTAATATTTTTCTTTTAATTCTGCCAATATTTCATTATGTAATGCATGTTTTCTATCATGTTTGATTTGATCACAAAAACTTTTGTAAAAAATATCATTTTCCATCTTATTTTTATTTTCATATTCAAATTTTTTAAAACATTCTTCAAATTCATCCCAAAAAACTTTTTTGCTAGAGGTTTTTGGCTGTCCAATACTTAGGCCCGGTGCAGGAAATGGAATTTGAGCAAGTTTTAAAAATAAATAAGCAAATAACTTTGCATTTTCCTGTGATCTAGTGCTTACTCCCTTAATTTTATGACAATTTTTAATTAAATCAATGTACTGTTTCTCTGTTTGAGCTTCAATTGATATATCAAGATATGAATAGATTGCTTCACTAGCAGTAATCACAGGTATACCAATGGCTGGATACTCATATCCGGCAGAACCAAAATTTGTCAAAACTATATCTACTACTTTGGGTAAACTGTTCTGAGAAAAATCATCAGGCATTAACTGAATGTTATTTTCTAAGTTAAGTTTATCAAATAAATTTTTAGTAGTTAATGTCACTTTATTTTTTATCTCACACGGGTGGGGCTTGACTAGCCAATTAATATTCTTATTTCTAGAGGCTTGTAAAATTGTTTTTTCTAACCAGGTATAATTATCTAAGTAAATCTGTGTTCTTGAGGTGAATAAACCATCTGTTAAATCATTTGCAAGTATTACTCCTATAGGCTTTTTTAAGTCCCAACTAAAAATATTACAAATATCCATTTTATTATAATCATTAATTAAATTTACTTTTTTAGATTTTTGCAATTTATGTAACTCGGTATCTATTACTGTAACTAATTCAGCATTAAATCTGGATTTTCCAGTAAATCTTTTTTCAACAATTTCTTTACCTTGTTTAAGAAAATAATCTTTGTTTTTTTCTTTAGCTAGTTTCTCAACTATTCGATAATCAAAAGAAGTTCTATTATCAAAATAAAGTGCCATATCACTTATTTGTCTTACACTAATTTTATCAGCTCCACCGACGCGTGAAAAAACAGGAATTTTATTTTTTAAAGCAATTCCAAAAAAAATGGCCGCAGGCATAAATTGTGTCTCTCCCTGGACTGAATAATTAATTTTATTTTTATTTATAATTTTATTAAACTCCTCATAATATCCAATAAAAATTGAAAAAAGATAATAATAATCAGGTTTAATTTTATCTGAAGTGGGAATTCCAGAAAATCTAGTGTGATGCGAATAGATTATTTTTCCAGCAGGAAGATCTTTATATTTGAAATCTACAAATTCATTAAAGTTATTTATTTTTGAAATATAATTATAGGAAATAATTAAATTTTTAATTCTATTAAAAATATTTGGTTCATCAAAATATATTATATTTTTTAAACCAACATTTTCAAAGTATTTTTTAGATATATTATCTTTTCTATTTATTAATAACAAAATATTAGTTTTAGTTATTTTAGCCAGATAAATTCCAATTAAATGTTCAAATTTAAGATAATCAAAGATATTAAGAAATGTAGTAATTAAAGTATTGCTGTCATGGACTATGTCAGCATCCAGATATTTATTAAAAAAATTATATCTATTTTTTGCTTTGTAAATTTTCTCTTTATTTTTAATTTTTAGAAAAAGAGAATATATCTTTTTTAATTCTTGAATAAAAAAAATATATAATAATTTTAGAATTATTTTCATTTCAATTTAACACAAACTAGAACCTACTTATCTTTGCCTGACCATCTACCCCTTACATTTTCATAAATATCATATTCACAGTCTTGAAGGTCTAAACCTTTGTTTGTTGTCATAGTCTCAAGTTTATCCCTAAAATTTCTTATCTTATCAAATTGATCAGGTAAAATTGCAAATTTATTATCACGCCCAGGTAAATCATTATCAATTGTAAAATGTTTTTCTATATATGAAGCTCCGTTGCACATTGCAATAATAGCATCATCTATCCCACCGTAATGACCACTATATCCAACTTTATTAGTTATCTTTTTTAATTCTTCCATTCTTGGCATATTTACATTTTCAGCTAAACAAGGGTAGGATGATACACAGTGAAATAAAATGAGATTGTGATTTTTATTTAATTTTTTCAATTCTTTAATTTCAATCCATTTTGATGCACCTGTTGATAATAAAACTATTTCAAATTTTTCTAAACACTTTGTAATTAGTCCTTTATTGTTAATTTCTGGGCTTCCAATTTTTATTATTTTATTATTAACTTTTGAAAGAAATTCAACATCATTAATATTAAATACTGTTGTTAAAAAATTGGTTTTATTCTGCCTACAATAATCAAATAGTTCATAATGTTGTTCATTTGTTAATTCAGCTTTTTTATATATTTCTCTTCTTCCATCTGTATCCCAGCTTCCTTTTTTTAATTGTTTTTCAGACCAAGTTTGAAACTTACAAAAGTCTGCGCCTGCATTAGCTGCTTCTTTAATCATTTTTTTTGCAAGTTCCATATCACCCATATGATTCCAGCCTATTTCAGCAATTAATTTCATTATTTATTTTTTTTTATTTTTTTTATAAATTTAACATAAAGAGCTGTACCTTTTTCTAAATTGAATTTAGGTTTAAATCCAAACAACCTTTTAGCTTTATCAATATTTAAAGTACCTCTTTTTGGTCTATACTTGTCTCTTTCAACAACTTTATATGTAAGTTTTTTAAAAAACTTCTTTAATATTAAGGCATAATCAAGCAATGATCTTGCTTCACCGAATGTAATATTGAACGTCTCGTTTACAGCTTTTGGGTTCTGTGAGGCTAGAATACAACCTGAAACAAGATCATCTATATAGGTAAAATCTAATTTTTCATCTTTACCATGAATTATAAGTCTTTCACCTGCTATAGCTTTTTCAATAAAGTATTGGGTTACTCTCTGATTCATATCTGTTGGGCCATAAACGGCCGAAGGTCTAATGATTGTATACGGAATATCATATTGTTTGCACATTCCTTTCGTAATTATCTCACCTGCCAACTTCATGGTACCATATATTTCTTTTGGACTGAGTTTATCATCTTCATGAGCTTCATTTTTTTTAAAATCTCCATAGACCATACTTGAGGATATGTATAAAAATCTTTTTAACTTATAGTTAGTTTGTTTTTGAATAAAATCGACACATTCTAATAAATTTGTAGTAGTATCAACTGAACCTTCTCTGAACTCATTAGCAATCGGGTTATTTACCCTTGCTAAAGGCATAGCAGCTGTGTGATATATTATTTTGGGTTTATATTTTCTTAAAATTTCAAGAGTTACCTTGGGGTCTAGTGCATTGCCTCTTTCCACAATTAATCTTTCAGTTCTTGAGCCAGCATATTCTTTTTTATTTATGACATTTTCAAATCTAGCTTTTCTAAAATCACCATAGGCAGATTTTAAAGGGTCAATATAAACTGTAAAGTTGTCAAGTATTATACATTTTGAATTTCTATCTTCCTGAAGTATTTTTTTAACTATGTTAGAACCAATCAGTCCCAACCCTCCTGTTATAAGATAATAATTTGATTTGTTCATTTATTTAATTTTTCTAGACCATTTTTCAATTATAAATAAAACTTTTTTTATCTCTTTTAATTTTAAACTTGGATACATAGGTAATGTCATTATTTCTTTTGATAATCTTTCTGTGTTTCTTAATTTACTTTTGTTAAATCTTTTTAAATATCTTTGCATGTGTAGTGGTGGATCAAAATGAGCTGATGCTTCTATATTATTTTTTTTCATAAAATAAAGTAAGTTATTTCTCAAGTTTTTTTTTACTAGTATAGTATACATTTGATATGAGTGGGTATAATTACTACTTACTTCTTGCAATTCAAAATACTGCGGAAATTTTTTTAAAAAACTGTCATAAATTTTTGCAATTTTTCTTCTTTTATTATTAAATTCTTCTAGTCTTTGAAGTTGATTGTTGCCTAAAATTGCTAGATGATTTGGCAACCTAAAGTTATGACCTGGCAAATCTGACTCTCTATGCCAAAAATGTTTTTTTAATTTTTTATTTATGCCATGAGCAATTATCTTTTTTATCTTTTCATATTTACTCTTTGAATTTGTAGTTAACATGCCACCTTCAGTTGTTGTGATATTTTTTGTAGGAAAAAAAGAAAAACACCCTGTCCCAAATGAACCTGTAAGTTTTTTATTCCATGTTGCTCCGAGTGTTTCAGCGCTATCTTCTATTAATTCAATTTTTTCCCTTTTACATAACTTAACAATATTACCCATATTGCAAGGTAGGCCCGCAAAATGGACGGCAATTACTGCAATTGTTTTTTTATTAATTCTTTTTTTAATTTCTTCTGCTGAAATATTTCTTGAATTAATTTCAATATCAGCAAAGACCGGTATATTTCCAGTATTTAAAACTGCATTTGCTGTTGAAACCCAGGTCCAACTAGGAATTATAACCTCTCCTTTTTTTGGAATTACTTTTAAGGAACATTCTAATGCACTTGTGCATGAATTCATTGAAATAGAATATTTAACATTTATCTTCTTTGAAAAATTTTTCTCAAATATTAAATTATTTGGTCCATGAGTAAGCCAACCTGATTTAAGAGATTTAGTTACATCAATTATATCCTTTTTTGATATTTCAGGTTTTGATAAAGATATTTTTTTTTCCATAAAATTTAATTGATTACTTAATTAATACAAAGTCCCCTATTGCTAATACATCAATATTTGTACTTTTAAAAGTCTCTAGTGCCTCTGAAGGTGTATTAACTATTGGCTGACCCTTAACATTAAAAGAAGTATTTAATAAAACTGGTATCTTAGTTAATTTATTAAATGACTCAATTAAATCATAAAATTTTTCGTTAATATTTTTTTTAACAGTTTGTACTCTACAAGTGTCATCGATATGAACAACTGCAGGTATAAGGTTTTTCTTATCATTTTTAACCTTTGTTGCAATTAACATATGCGGACTATCTTGATCTAATTCAAAAAAATCTTTTTGATACTTATCCAATACTGAAGGGGCAAAAGGTCTAAATTCCTCTCTAAACTTTACTCTTTTATTTAAATGATCTCTCATTGACTCTGGGAAAGGTTTACAAATTATCGATCTATTTCCCAGGGCCCTTGGTCCAAATTCTGCTCCTCCTTGAAACCAGGCTACTATTTTTCCTTTTTCCAAAAGTTCTGAAACAAAATCTGATAAGTTTTTTGGTCTTTGATATTTAAACCCTGAGTTTTTAATTGAAGTTTCAATTTCTTGGTCGTTGAAAATTGAACCCTTGTAGAAATTTAAATCTTTTTCAAAAACAAATTTTTTATTCATATCTTTATAGGCTAAGTAACAAGCCCCTATTGCACATCCATCATCTCCACTAGCTGGGACTATAAAAATTTCTTCAAATAATTTAGATTGTTCTATTTTACCATTTAATGAGCAATTAAGCGCTACACCGCCAGACATACATAGCTTTTTAAATTGAAATTTTTTTTTTGCTTTTTCCAATTGCTTTAATACAACTTCTTCAAGCCTTGTCTGAAGCGCTGCAGCAATATCTTTATGATGTTGTGTTATTGCATCTTTATAATCTCTTCTTTTTCCAAATATTTCCTTAAAGCTCTCAGTAACCCACTGATCTCTCTTTGTATAGTAGTCAATATATTTTGGATTGATTTCATAATTGAAATCATTTTTTTCCAATATAATTTCTTTAAATATAGAAATATAAGTTTTATTTGTATTTGGAATGACATTTTCACAATTTCCGAATGGAGCTAATCCCATTATAATTCCTTCATCACAATGGTGTTTCCATCCTAAAAAATTTGTAATCGATGAGTAAATGAGGCCTAAAGAATGAGGATAAACATTCTTATCGTGTAAAATATCAATTTTACCATTTTTACCAGCTGCAATTATACCAGTTTCATGCTCTCCAAATCCATCAACACTTAAACAAAGTGCATCATCGAAGCCACTTGAATAATATGCGCTTGCTACATGGCATAAATGATGTCTATAATTTTTAATTTTTCCTTTATATCCTAGCTGTTCTCGTATTATCTTTTTAAAATTAAAAATTTTTGAGATTTTTTCAATATCTTCAAATAAAAAATTTAATCTTTCTTCATTTTCTAAAGCTGGTCTAAGGTATATTTCTCTTATGAATTTATTTACATCATTGACAAAAGCAATTTCGTCTATTTCGTCTATCTTTATTTTTCCAATTTTAAGACAATCATTTACTGCCTCTTTTGGAAACTTCCTACTATGTTTGTCTCTAGAATATCTTTCTTGAGCACAAGCTGCTACTATTTTACCATCTATAAGAAGGGCTGCCGACGTATCATGGCCGCCATATTTAATACCTAATATTTTCGACATGGTTGTTTCTATAACAATAATTTTTTAATGTACACTTAAATCAAGATATTAATCAAAAAAACTTGCTTGTTCATAAAATGAACGTTATCTTATTCCAATTTAATAATTAATTAAAATAATTTTTTTAAAATGAGAAATAAAACTGATTTATTTAATTTGTTAAGAAAAATGACATTTGAGCCAGATCTTTCACAAAGACAGTTAGCTAAAGATTTAGGATTCAGTTTGGGAAAGCTTAATTATTGTATTAAAGCTTTGAATAGAAAGGGTTTAATTAAAATTAAAAATTTTAATAAAAAAGAAGATAAGTTAAATTATTTTAGAAGATACGTTCTCACAAAAAAAGGAATAGATCATCGAATAAATTTAACTATAGATTTTATGAAAAGAAAAATTACAGAATATGATCAATTAAAAAAAGAAATGAAAAAATAATAATTAATGGATTGGCTATTTATTCTGAGCGTTTATATCTATAAACTACAAGTATTAAAAAATTAAAATTTATGTGTGGAATAGCAGGTTATTACGGTTTTAAATTTATTGACAAAAAAAAACTTAATATAACATTGAGTTTGATGAAGAATAGAGGGCCAGATGCATCAGGTATTATTAAGAAAAAATTAGGAAAAAAAAAATTATATTTTCTTCATTCCAGACTTTCAATTATAGATTTAGGCAAAAGAGCAAATCAACCTTTTATTTATAAAAATTTATTATTAGTTTTTAACGGTGAAATATATAATTATATTGAATTAAGAAATGATCTCATCAAAGTAGGTTATAAGTTTGAAACTAACTCAGATACAGAAGTTCTAATTAAATCTATTGAATATTTTGGAGAAAGAGTTTTTGATAAAATTGAGGGTATGTGGGCTTTTGCAATATTTGATTTAAAAAAAAATAAATTAATTTTATCTAGAGATCGATTTGGAGAAAAACCACTTTATTATAAAAAAGATGAAAGTGGAATATATTTTGGTTCAGAAACAAAATTTATTCAATCACTTTTTGGGAAAAAATTAAAACCAAATTTAACAAAGTGTCAAGATTTCTTATCTTACGGGTATAATGCTTTTTCACTTAATGATAATTCATTTATAGAAACAATAAAAAATATCAAACCTTCTACAAACTTAATTATTAATAAAAAAAATGTATTAATAAAAAAAATGTATTGGTCATTAGATAAAATTAAAATTGATAAAAACTTAGATTTAAAAAAACATATAGTTGATATCCGTAAAAAATTAATATATGCAATTAAAATTCGTTTAAGATCTGATGTAAAAGATGCTTTTTATCTGAGTGGCGGTGTTGATAGTGGAACAATCGTTTCCGTTTGTAAAAAATTTTTTTATAAAAAAATTGAATCATATTCAATATTTCAAAAAAAACATAGTCAATATGATGAAAGTTTAGTTATTAAAAAGATAGCTAAAGAAACTAATTCTAAAAATTACAATATTGATGCTAGTCAAATTAATATATTAAAAAGCCTTAAAGAAATGGTAGGTTATTATAATTCACCTGTTTTAACCCTAAATAATTTAGCTCAAACACTCTTGTGCAAAAAGATGAGTAAAAAAAAGGTAAAAGTAATTTTTTCAGGAGTCGGTTCGGATGAAATTTTTTCTGGTTATTACGATCACTATCTTTATCATTTAGCAGATTTAAAAAAAAATAGTTTTTATTCTGAAAACAAAAAATATTGGGAAAAAAATGTAAAAAAATACATCAGAAACCCCAAACTTAAAGATGAAAAATTACCTATGTCTAGATTACAACACATAAAAAAATTTGATTTTCTTTTGAGAAAACCAAGGGATTTAAAAATAAAAAAAACAAAAAAAATTTTACAATCTCATCTTAAAACAGCACTTATTCATCAATTTAAAGACAATTTAGAGCCGATGCTTTATGCGGAGGATTTAAACTCTATGAAATATTCCTTAGAAAATAGAAGCCCTTTTTTAGATAGAAATTTGACAGAAAAATTATTTTCTATCAATCCAAGATTCTTTATTCAAAAAGGATATGCAAAATATTTACTTAGAAGTGCAACAAAAGGTATTTTACACAATTCAGTGAGATTGAAAAAATCAAAAGTAGGATTCAATGTAAGTGTTAATTCAATCAAAGGATTAAATAATAGATTTTTGAAACTTTTTTTAAAGAATAATAAATTTTTGTTAATAAAATTTTTTAGAATGGATAGATTAGAAATTTTTTTAAAAGATATTAAATTGAATAAGCTTAATAGCGAAGATGATAAATTTATATTTAGGTTATTTAGTACAATAAATTTTTTAAAGCTTTATTATAGATAGCATGTTTATTTTAGAAAAAATGATAAAAATTTTTTTAGCAATAAAAAATACGATAATATTAAACATTTTATTATTTAAGGGAATTAAAGTTCATAAAACAGTTAAATTTAGATACATGCCTTTTTTAAAACTAAATGGAAAAGTTGAAAATATTATTATTGGTAAAAATGTTATATTTCATGGCGCTGTCGATCTTAGAAATAGAGAAAATGGTAAAATTATTTTTGAGGATGGTGTGTCCATTGAAGATGGATGTAGATTTGTTGCAGCAAGAGACGGTATTATAAAAATTGGAAAAAATACTATCATTACAAATGGAGCAATTATGAATGGTGGTGGAAATATTATTATAGGATCAGACTGTATATTTGGTCCATATAATATAATTAACGCTAATGATCATAAAATTGGAATTAATAATTTTATAAGAAATAAGGAATTTGATTATGGAAATATTGAAATTGGAAATAACGTTTGGACTGGTGCTTTCATTAGTATTAAAAAAAATGTCACTATAATGGATAATTCAATAATAGGAGCACATAGCTTTGTATCCAAAGATACAAAAAAAAATAGTATTAATTATGGTGTGCCCTGTAAATTTATAAAATTCAGAGAGTAATAATGTCATAAATAAATTGATGGGTTTGGGTATCAATTTATTTCTTGATAATATTGAATTTTTTTATAAAAGATTATTAACTTTTCCATTATGAATTTAAGGGTTTGTAGAAATTGTCTAATACCAAATTCAAAACCACATATTAAATTTATAAATGGGGTCTGTAATGCCTGTTTATTTCATAAAAAAAAAAATTCAACAAAAGGTATTAATTGGAAAGCCAGAAAAGATGAATTTAATAAATTGATCAATTTTATTAAAAAAAAAAAAATTAATAACTACCATGTTCTTGTTCCTGTAAGCGGAGGCAAGGATAGTATCACTCAAGTATCAAAAGTTATCAATAAAGGCCTAAAAGTTTTAGCTGTTAATGTTGATTATGGAATTAAGACAGAAATTGGAAAATACAATTTAAATCTTATTTCAAAAATGGGTGCAGATTTAATAATTTATAAGCCAGAACAGAAAATTCACAAAAAACTTATTAGAAATTGTTTTTTAGATTTTGGAGATCCAGATTCTATGAGTCATGCTATGCTACACGCTATGCCAATAAGGATAGCTTATAATCTAAAAATACCAATGGTTTTTCTTGGAGAAAATTCAGCTGAGGAATATTCTGGTGCTGCAAGTGGTAAAAAAATTTCACAAAAATGGTTTAAAAATTATGCTTTAAATTTAGGTTTAAACACAGAAAAAATTTCAAAAAAATATAATATTAATAAAAAGAAATTACAAAACTACGAACTCTTATCTGATAATAAATTAAAAAAAATTAATCCAGTTTTTTGTAGTTATTTTTTTCATTGGTCTTCTAGGAGAAATCTTGAAATTGCAAAAAAATATGGATTTAAGGCGCTCAGTAAAAATAGTGAAGGCACATTCAGAAATTATGTTGGTATTGACGAAAAAATCAACAGAATTCATCAATATTTAAAACTTTTAAAATTTGGATATGGCAGAGCTAGTGATCATGCCTCAGAGGAAATAAGAAATGGGAATATGACAAGACAAAAAGGATTGAAATTAGTTGAGAGGTATGATCGTGTTAATCTATCAAATCACTATATTAACGATTTTATAAAACATGTAAACATAACAAGAAAACAGTTTTCTTCTACGACGAATAAATTTAAAAACTACAAAATTTGGAGTAAAAATAATAAAAAACTTATTTCTAAATTAAGATATGAAAATAAAAAAAAATAAGAAAATAAGAAAATTTTCAATTAATAATAAGATAAACTTAAAAGATGTTGGAAAAATTTATTTAGAGTCAAATGAACAAGTAACCTTTATTCATAATAAAAAACAAGAATATGATTTATGTAAAAAAGAATGGGGTTTTTATGCTACACCATCAATTAATTCAAGGCTGAAAAATAATAATTTTATTACTTTAATTGTTCAGGGTAAAAAATTTGGAAAATTTTATATTCATATTGTTGATAAAAAAAAAATTAATGTACATAAAAAATATTTAAAAAGTGAAAAATTAAAGATTATAAAGTGGCCTAAAGAATTAGATAAATGAGCCTTAAATTTTCTAAAATATACTCACAATAAGAAATATATTAATTAATTACCTCAATTGAATTTTTTTTACATTTTATAAATATTCTTTTCTTCAATTTAAATTCTGTTCCTGGCAGCATGACTGGATTCAATTTTGACATTTTGCATTTATAAATTCTTTTTTTAATTTTTTTTTGGTTATAATAATATGCTCCAGGATATGGTCTAGTAATTGCTCTTACAAAATTGAAAACTTGTAAGGAACTCATGCTGGACCACACTATTAGTCCATCTACATCATGTCTTTGTCTGCAAACAAAAATATTTTTATTATTTTGTTTTTTTGGTTTTCTATTATTCTCAATTTTTTTTATTGTTTCTAAGACCATTTTGGGAAAAAATCTATTCACCTTACGATGTACAGATAAAATGTCATATTTTTTTTTTAAATCAAATGTCTTGGAAGTGTATATGGGTCCTGCATCAAGTTTGGTTGTCATTTTTAAAACACTAATTCCAATCTTCTTTTCATTATTTATAATTTGCCAATTAAGTGGTGATCCACCTCTATATTTAGGAACTCTTCCCGCATGAAGATTGATGGTGCCATTTAAAGAAGATAAAAAAAGTTCTTTTGGAAATATTAAGGGCCATCCAGCAGTTATTAGAAGATAATAATTTTTTTTTTTAATATTTTTTATAATGGTAGAATTAATTTTTTTTATGATAATTATTTTTTCATTTCTAAAATATGTTAGAAGTTTTTTGTTTAAATTTTTTTGAGAAAGATAGATATCAACAGTAAAATTTTTTTTAAGAGTTTTGTATACTTCAAAGCCTCTTAAATTATTAAAAAAAAGTGCTATTTTCATTAATCTAAATATTTATTTTATTAATTTTTTTCAAAATAGTAAAAATTTATTTGTGATCTTTATCTCAAGTAACAATTAAGTTTATACTGAATTAAAAAAACAAATGCAATTTTACAATTATTACTTTAATTAAATCAGATTAATGTTAAATTGTGATTATTAATTAATAATATGTTGGCTATTATACAAGCACGTGTTAACTCAAAAAGGCTTCCTGGAAAAGTATTAAAGAAAATCAATAAATTTACAGTCCTAGAACAGGTAATAAATCAGGTAAACGAAGTTTTTAAAAAAAAAAATATTATTGTTGCTACTTCTAAAAACAAAGGAGATTTGGCAATATGCAAAATTTGTAAGCAATTTGGGGTAAAATACTATAGAGGAGACCTTCAGAATGTATCAAAAAGATATTATGATTTATTAAATAATCATAAGTCAATCTCCTTTTTAAGAGTTTGTGCAGATAGTCCGTTTTTAGACCCAATACTAATTAAACGATGTATTAATGTTTTTAATAAGAAAAAACCAAATTTTTTAACAAATGTTTTACCCAGAACATTTCCAAAAGGTCAGTCAATAGAAATTTTTAATTCTAATTTTTTTAAAAAGAGATTCAAAAATATAAAAAAAAAATATGATTTAGAGCACGTAACAACTTATTTTTACTCTAATAAAAAAAAATTTAATTTCATTAATATTAAAAATAATGATAATTTATCTAAAATTAACATGTGTGTTGATCGTCCTAAAGATTTAAGGCTGTCAAAAAAAATATTTACCAAACTCAAAAATAAGAATACAGTTAAAAACTGGAAAAATTATATTAAATTTTTTTTATAAACTATAATTTGGATATAAGTTTATCTAGGCTTTCTAAAGTATTTTTTTTACTAAATTTATCTAAACCTTTTAATGCTAACATTGATTTTTTAATTGTTTCTTTATAATTTTCCAATGCATTTATAATTTCTCTTTGGAAACTTTTATCATTAGCTTGGGTATATAGATGACCATATTTTCCATTATTTAATAGTATATTTGCTAAACCAACGTTTCTAGGTGCTACACACGGTATAGACCGTGCTATTGATTCGCCAAGGACATTTGGAGTTCCATCAAACTTTGATGTTATGCAAATCAAATCCATAATTTTTGAATACTTTTCATATGGTTTATCTGTATATTTTAAAAATTTTATATTCCTATTGCCTCTTGAGATATTTTTTAATGTTTTTAGAAGTTTACCTTCACCTAGAAAATAGATTTTTACATCTATTTTCTTTGATATTTCAATCATATTTTTTAAAAAAAAAACAGGATCTTTGCTGTCAACAAACCTACCTATAAAAAATATATTGTATACTTTTTTTTGTCTTTTTTTTCGGGGAGGTTTTTTATCAAAAAAATTGTAAATAAGTTTAGCTTGTTTTATATTAAAAAATTTTTTTAAAGATAATACATTTTGTTGGGAATAGCTTATTACTAAATTTGCAAATTTATAAAAAAAAATCTCATATTTATTTGTAAAACCTCTATTGTTTAAAAACCTTAACTCATCTTTATTATATATGTTGTAAATTGGATTGGGTGTTCTAATAATTAGTTTAAAATTAAAACCAATCATTTTTAAAAATGAGAGAATTAGGTGATCATCTAGAGAAAAAATAATTTTTTTTTTATCATTGAGAAAAATTATTTTAAATGCACATAAAATGTTGTTTAAAAAATTAAACTTTTCTATTATTTTTATTTTTGAACCAAGAGTTTTAATCTCAGATGATTTTTTAATTAAATCCTTATTGGAATTAGTTACTAATATTAAGTTATATTTACTCTTGAAATGATTGTAGTAAACTTCAAATGTTCTTTTAATTCCATCATTAATTATATTTGGATAATGAAAGTAAATTTTTTGTTTAACCATAAAGTGGCTGTTTGCTAAATTAATTTAGCTAATAATCGTAATCAATATTTGTAAAAAATTTTTTCAGTGCATAAATCAAGCCAATTGAGCTATTAGTACTGGTCAGCTACACACATTGCTGTGCTTCCACATCCAGCCTATCAACGTGGTGGTCTACCACGGCTCTATAGGAAGAACTTGTTTTGAGGTGAGTTTCCCGCTTAGATGCTTTCA
>MDTC01210989.1_pt1 | contig 18192 bp, 31 predicted proteins | sample 811181 | NCBI WGS metagenome assembly MDTC01 (sample SAMN05326644, study PRJNA326480) | marine metagenome | isolation source: seawater | place: Pacific Ocean: North | collected 2011
GATAGGATGCGTAGCCTTATCAACTAAACAAGAAATTGTGTACCATGCACCCTTAGCCTGAATCAATGCAAAGTCTGTAGCAATAGTTGCAATCTCTTGTGACTCATCAATCCCAATGCCGTAACGAATCCAGCTTGCGGCTGTACTCATTGGCGTACCACCAGCAGCAGAAGTTTTGATTACCCAGTTAGCAACTTGACCAACGTGATTGCCTGACTCTTTGGGTACTTCCCACTTGCCACGGTGCGTGATGACCATGTTGGTTCCAGCTTGGAACTGTAGCATGTTACCACAGTCTGCCATCTTACTGGGTGCAAAGCGTGACCCGCCAGTGTTGGCGATATTGTGAGTGATGAACACGGCGATAGCTTTCATGCGTGATACGTCACCGCTGATACGCTTGAAGAACATAGACAACAAGCGTGGTAGAGCGTTACGAACACCTGTGCGGATCTCTCCATCAATCTCGTCCTGTGGAACCATATTAGATGTAGAGTCACAAATTAAGAACAGGTTCTCTTCTTCTTTAAGAAGTCGCTCCATAATATTAAGATATGTCTCAGCAGATACGATAGGTGTATCGTCTGTAGCTTGGACAATTTGAATAGCATCAACATCTAAACCTTTGATGCCACGAAAGTTTTGTTTAGTAAGACGACCTTCAGTATTTAGATAGTATACTTTCTTGCCTTTGGCTTGTGCCTTAGCAGCAGCATACAGGGCAGTCGTTGTCTTTCCAGTCTTTGGGTCGCCGGTCATTACAACAACCTGACCCTCACGGAGTCCACCACCAAGTGCCATGTCCAACGCTGGACTAACGCTGATGGTATCATACGTTTCTAATGACTCCAGCACCTTGGTGCCAGACTCAATAACATTCCCATATTTCTTGCACAATGTCGCGACGGTAGGATCGTCGTATTCAACAGCTTTACTCTTCTTCTTCGCCATTTTCTAGTTTCCTAAGTTTGTTTAAAAGGTTCTTTCCGCCGTAACTCTTCTTCCTAGTCTTAGCGTTTTTCTTAACTTCAATCTCTTGCTTTGGTTTTGACTTCTGCTGTTCAATCTGTAGCTCATACTTTTTAATAATCCCAACAACCTTTGGATGGTTTAAAGAAAAGATACCTTTGAACTCTGGCGACTCAACTGCTTTAACAAGTGCTTCCTCGCTATAGTCTTTTAGTATCTTATTCGCTTTCCAAAGTTGTTTCTTATATGTCCAATCCCAAGGTTTCTTGTTCCAGAATTTATAGGGAAGAGATCCCTCGTTCTTATTTTCTGCGTTACGTTGACACATGATCGCAGCAACGTATTGGGCACAGGTACAATGATCTCCGGTTGAAGCGTGTTTGTATTTACTTTTTTCTGACCTTTGACGTTTCATATAAGATTGCTTCCTCAAAACTGTTTTCAACGCTTTCCTCGTATTCCTTATCCAGAATTAACTCTGGCAACTTCCACATTTGCTTCTCAATTCTATTACCATAAACATTTCCAAAAGTGTAGTACATCTGCGTGGGTCTTCCTATGGTTCCCAGTACAGACCGAACAAAGTAGATTCCATCGGCTCTCTTGTCTATATTCATAATAGCTCGGTTAGACCGAAATTGCAAGTGAATTTCTTCAAGAAATACAGAATTATCTTTACAGTGATTTTTTATATCATACCATGAGTCATATCCCATGAAAAACCAGTGCTTTCCATCAGACGTTAGCATTTTAACCCAAGGTTTTGATCTGTCACATTGTCTGTAATGTTCAAGCCATTTTTGCTCATCCATTTTATCACCTAATATTTGTTGTGCATTTTGAGCTTCTTCTCGTGGCGTTGTTGACAAACTTAGCCCGTTTTTCATCAGACATCTCAGCGGCGTTCTGAGTCATGACTGTAGATCCTTTATTATTTCTAGCAAACTGTTGATACAGTAGTGTCTCTGCTTTCTGCTGGTCATCAACCGGAATACTTTTGACGTACTTGCCCACGCTAGATTTTGTTCTATCCAAATCCTTGCAGAGTTCATCAATCGGTTTATCCAAATGATTCTCAATGTAAAACTTTTCTGCTTTACTTAACGGTCCCTTCTTAGTCATTTAAAAATCCTCTTTGAGCTTTAGTTAGGTAAATTGAATTATTAGTTTTTAGGTAAGTAACATAGAAATCAAAAGTGTTCTTTGATACTCGTTTCATCTGAGTGTCGAGATTACGTTCTCGTCTTCCGTATGGCCCCATAGGGTCAAATGGTGTACTCTGATAGATTCTAATGTAGTAAGTTGCCTTTCCTTCTTTTGGCTGCACTAATTTAGCATAATGCTGTAACTTATGCTTCTCATCTTCCAGTAGGCTATCGCCCGTCTTTCCATAAAGTGTTATTGACTTCTCATCTGATGGAATATAATTACCATTCACAAATCTCATTTACGACCCTCCATAATGTATCTGGTCTTTTGTTGGGGTGTCATTTTGTTAATCTCTTTTGGTGTAGCTGTTCCATACTTATCGTACCAAGCTGTTTGCTTGGGTGGTGCAGCTTCACTCTTTTTATGCTCTTCCTCTGCTATCTTATTTTTATTAATTCTTGCGTTCTTGTCCGCTAGACTTCCGATAGTATCGCTACTAGCCATACATCCATGAATACCACCGGTAACAATCCTAAACAATTTATGCTTTCCGCACTCTGGACATTTCTTCAGAGGTTTGTCAGTTACTTTCTGAAAAACATCTTCTAATAAATGTTCACAGTTTGCACACTCGTAATCATATAATGGCATTTAATTCTCCAATGCTCTTAAAAATCTTCCAATAATTCCATTCCTCTGAATGTCTTCGTAGCCTAGCTTGCAGATTCCAATACCTTCGATGTCTCGTAATCTATTCATGCAAAATGATAAGCCACTCCGACCACGCAAGTCATTTTGTTCAATGTCACCATTGATAATTACCTTGCTGTTTTCACCCATACGAGAGACGAACATCTTAATCTGATCTTCTGTGCAGTTCTGTGCCTCATCTAAGATCATATAAGAATTGTGGAATGTAGATCCTCTCATAACTTCCAGTGGTTTATACTGGATTTGACCTTCATTTGCATAAAGTCCGTAGTATGCTTGACCAAGAAAGTGTTTCAAGTTTTCTTTCATTGGCAAAAGATAGGGTGCAATCTTTTCACCCATTTCTCCCGGTAAAGATCCAATGTCTTTACCAGTACAAACTAATGGTCTAGTTACAATAACATTCTCAATTCTACCATGATGTAAATGCTGTGCTGCGATTCCTGCTGCTATAAAAGACTTTCCAGAACCCGCTGGGCCAGAACAAAATACAATATCGTTCTCTACGATTGATCTGATATAGTCTCTCTGATTATCTGTTTTTGCTTCAAGAGATTTAATTTTGTGATTAGGTTTCTTATTCTCGTCTCGTCTTTGTCGTTTAGTTCTCATTTAAAACCCTTATATGGGAAAGTTTATAGATCGGCCTCCTTAACGAACACACCGTCAACCATCTGTCCTTTCCTGTCTTTAATATCATCCCATGCCTTAGTAAGACAATCGGAGATACTTAACTTGTTCCTCTCTGCGATATTGATTAGTACAACAATCATGTCGCCAATGTCGTCAGACACATCTTTACCCTTACAAATACTGTCAGAAAGCTCACCAGCTTCTTGTATGAGTTTGCAGTATTGGTCTTTGTCTGTGGAACCTTGGATCAGATTGCGTTCGTGATGCCACTGAGCAATCTGTTCAATCAATGTTTTAGTTCCAACATTCTGACAGACAGTATTTTGCTGAGTTCTTGACAGCATTGCCATTCTAGCTACATAATCCTGACACTCATTATTCATAGGTAAATCCTCCTAAATCCATATCGTCTAAATCATTCTTACTAGCACCGATTTTGTAGCTAGTAATTTCATGTTCCTGTGGAGCTACCTGAACGCTTTCGCTTTGCATCCAAGCCTGTGTCCAACCTGCGATTGGATTCTTTCCAACGTTATCGTATGGAAGCCCAATCGACTTTCTTCGAGACATGCAGAGCCAGTCGATATACTGGTGTAACACGGTCTCGTTAAGTCCAATGATTGATCCGTCTTTAAATAGGTATGATGCCCATTCCTTTTCTTCTTTAGCCGCATTTTCAAACATTTGAATCGCAGCGTCTTGGCACTTGGCGGCTGTACTAACAAACCCTTCTGACTCTTCTGTGTGGAGAATCTTTAGAATCTGCTGAGTATTAGCTAGGTGTAGAGCCTCGTCACGCTTAATAAGTTTAATGATGTCTGCGTTGCCGACCATCTTTTTATTCTCTGCAAACGCAAAACTACAAACAAAGCTGACATAGAACCGGATAGCTTCAAGAATATTGATGCTCACAACCGTCATATAGATTTGCTTCTTCAAGTCTGCCTTTGATGTTGTATCGCAAGCCATACCCATCAAGTTATTATAGTCTGCAATCGCAGAATTTGCACGCTTCATTATCTCTTTGTCTTCATAAATTCCACCAAAGATTTCAGAACTGTCGGCAAAAACGTTTTGAATGATATAACTATAACTCTGAGAGTGGATCTTCTCAAAGAACTGCCATGACATCAGGCAGGCTTCTAGCTCTGTATTGGTGACAAACTCTAGCAAAGTAGGAACACCACGACAGATCACACTGTCAAGCATGGTTTGATATTTCAGGTTAGACGTAAAGATAAACTTCTCATTATCCGACATCTCCTTGAAGTCGCCACGGTCTTTCTTTAATTCAATTTCTTCTGGTCGCCAGAAATTCATCATCTGCTTGCTATCAAGATCCTTGAAGATAGGATACTTGACTACATCATATCGCTGAACTCCAAGGTCTTTACCAAGGAAAAGCGGCTGAGTCATTGGGTCTACGTTCTTTGTATTAAAAATAGTTTTCATATCGCACATGCTCCAGATTCGCAGTTCATTTCTTTTTCAGTTTCGCCATCACCATCCGGTGTGTTGGCATAATAAAAATTCTTCAGTCCATACTTATAGCCATAAATCTGATCTTTAATAAGAACACTTAATGGAATGTTTCCATCCTCGTAATGAGAATAATTATAATACAAGTTTGTACTCATACTCATATCCACAAACTTCTGAATAACAGCAGCCACGTTAAGCATAGCCTGATTATTTGGCATGTCCCACGCAAGCGTGTAGAAGTTTTTCCTCATGTGATAGTTTGGCACTAATTGTTTTAGTACACCGTTCTTTGCCTTCTTGTGAATCAGTAAACTTCTGACTGGTTCGATTCCGTTAGTGCTATTTTGAATAACACTACTAGACTCGCAAGGCATGATAGCAGACAGAGTGGAGTGACGCAAGCCATGTTTTTCAATCCGCTTACGCAACCCCTCCCAATCCATGTTATAGTTTGGTTTAATTAATTCGTCTACAGTTTTTTTGTACCAGTCGATAGGCAACAACCCCTGTGAATACTTGGTCTCATCAAACTTGGAACATGCACCTTTTTCTTCTGCCAACTCACAACTTGCATTAAGAAGATTCCACTGAATCTGCTCCATAGTCTCGTGGATCAACTCTAGTGCTTCAGGATCTTCATACTTTAATTTATTTTTTGCTAAGAAACCAGCAAGGTTAGTAATACCAATTCCAAGTGATCTCCTATTCTTGGTAAAGTTCTCACCGGCAAGCACAGGGTAATCTTGGTAATCAATAACAGAGTCAAGAGTCCGTACAGCAATTCGGCACGCTTCTTCAATGTCTTTCTCATCGTTCATCTCCAACAGATTCAATGCTGACAAAATACAAATACCAATCTCGCCCTCTGCATCATCAATAGCCTGAATAGGATTTGTCGGATGGATAATTTCTTGGCAAAGATTTGACATATAACAAGGCACATTCCACGACCCATGTTCGTTGGCTGAATCAATATTCATGCTATAGATACGCCCAGTTTCCAGACGTTCACGGGCAAAGATTTCTGCCAGCTTTCGTGCGGGAACTTTCTTCTTAAACTTTAATGATCGTGCGTTCTCATACTTCAAATACAGTTCTTCAAACTTCTCGTTGTTGCCAAACGCTTCGTACAATCCCTTTGCTTCATGAGGGCTGAACAAAGTAATGTCTTCGTTGGCAATCAAGCGATCATAGAACAGCTTACAAAACTGAATACTGTAATCCAATTTACGCACTCTGTTGTCGTCTGTACCGGCATTGTTTTTAAGAACCATGATGTCCTCAATCTCATAGTGCCAGAATGGTACATGCACCGTAGCAGAGCCTCCACGAAGCCCGTTCTGAGACGTTGACTTAACTGCCGACTCAAAGTTCTTCAGGTATGGGATAAGCCCAGTGTGGATTACTTCTCCTCCTCGAATGGGAGAGTTAATTGGACGCATCCTTCCGATGTTGAGTCCGATGCCTGCTCTTCTTGCGGTGTACTTTCCAACAGCATGAATACTGGAAAAGATAGCATCCAGATTATCATCGACATCGACCAGAACGCAGGATGCAAACTGCCGTATGTTAGTCCGAACACCAGCCATAATAGGAGTGGGTAGATTAATTTGGAACGTAGAATAGCAATCATATGCCTGTTTTACCTCATTGATGTCGTCAAATAAACACATGGCAATAGCCATATACGCAAACTGTGGCGTTTCATAAATGTCGCCCGTACTTCTATTCTTAACTAAATATTTATCAATCATCTGCTGCAAACCAGCATAAGTAAACTGGTCATCTCGGTTGTGATTGATGTACTTGCCAAGGGCATCAATTTGTTCTTCGCTCCACTTCTTCTCTAGTTGTGGGTCGTAAATGCCGTTGTCTACGTTTCTACGAATAAACATTAGAAAGTCTGTTGGCTGATCTCCATAGCCCCAAACCTCTTTTCTTAGTTGCATATTAAGCAGTCTAGCTGCAACATACTGGTAGTTTGGGGAGGTGGTGGAAATCAAATCATTTGCTGACTTGATAAGAATCTGATGAATCTCTGAGCTTTTAATTCCGTCATAGAGAGACAGGTTGGCGTTCATCTCAACTTCAGATAGTGATACGCCATTGATACCTTTAACAGCCCAGCTTACAACTTGGTGGATCTTTTCGACTTGAAACTCTTCCTTAGACCCATCTCTCTTTGTAACCTGCATGTAAATTATTCCTTGTTATACGATGTTATCAATAATGCGGTTGTTCGTGTACTTTATTATAGTCTACGAAAGCCGATTTGTCAAGGGGAAAGTATAAAAAAACCTCTCAAAAGCAGATATTATCTTACTAATGAGAGGTCAAGTTTACTGTTTGATTGAGAGTTCGATTCCGTCACCGATTTTAATGACCATGTAACTTTCGCCATCACGTTTAATGAACTCAACTTTATCCATCATTCTTTTTGCTTTATCAATATCTTTCTGCTCAATGCCATATTTGTCCATTACTTTATCTAGTATACTATCAATGATGCTCATTGATTAACACCCCAAGAAATTGCTTCTAAGATGTTTACTAGGTCTTTACGCTTACCGTCTGTAAGAGGTTGGTTGTCAAGACCGATAGCATTTTGCACTGCGTATTCTACAGATTCACCAAAACCATCATACTTACCGGCAAAGTCTGTGTCAAAGTGCAGAAGTCCTGCCATTAGATTAAAATTTGAGAACTGACCAGTAGACTTGATGACATCTTCATCGTCACCAACGACATCTGCAAGCTCTAAAAAGAAACAACTAACTAAGTCAGCATCTTCTTTCGAGAAGTTAATTTTAACAATGTCTTCTACCAGTTCCTTATCTTCCATAGAGGGTTCATCAATAGTTACCGTAGGTGTATTGACAACCTCTACATTGTTTTTAATCCACTGGTACGCAGGTTCACCAAGAAATGCAACCGCACACAGGATAACAGCCAAGATAGTTCTAAGCTGATTGCTCATCTTTTTCCTCCTGAATTGCAAATAGTGGGAAGATCTTCTTAAGTTCTCTAGCGGCATCGTTCATCCCCTGATGCTCGCAACATTCAACCAAGTGTTCCCAGCACTCGACAACATCTACAAGCCCACCACAAGTATCATCATGATCTTCGGGTGCGGGTGGTGGGACAGGAGGTTCAGGAGTGGAAGGAATCAACCCCTTTGCCTTTTGAAATAGCATAGGAGCTACCAAAACCGCAGCAGCACCAAGCATTACCCATTGAAACACATTCATTACTTTCCTCCAATTTCTTTCAGAATATTGTTAAGTTCTTTATCCGACAGATTTTTTCCAACATCAATGAAAGCTCCGTACATTGTACTTCTTCGTCCGCTTCCTTTGACCTGTTTCCTAATTTCTCTTTTGAGAAACAGTTTAAATAACCAAGAAGGATTCCGCAGTTCTCCACGAACCTTGTCTTGACTTCTACACGACCACCATAGCTTTACAAGGTTAGTTATAATGCTAATGATAATTGATATAGTTACTGGATCAATACCAAACTTTTCATCTTTAGCGACGACATGAGATGATATTCTTGTCGCCACTTTATTTAAATCGCTCATATTACTTTATCCATTTGTTGAATCATTTGATCCGCATCCATACCGCCCACAGTCGTTTGCAGTGGATTGTTTAAATTATCTTTATCTAGCAGGATAATAGTAGGATAACGGTTTACTTTATAGTAATCAAAATATTTTTTATGCTCTTCTTTATCTGCATCGAACATAAAAAGTTTTACTTTTTTATCTTTGAGAAACTTTACCATTTCTTCATCGGGCCAAGTTTCCTTTTTCATTTTTACGCATGGGCCACACCATTTAGCACCAAAGTGGTACACGTTGTATTCTGTCTCCATATCAGCAGCCATTTGCCTATCTTGTTTCTCGCAGGCTGAACAGCCGGGACATTCTGTTCTGTGACCATCGCCTTGAGTGATCCAACCAGATCCATCACAAAGCTCTTCATTATCTTCTTCGTCAGGTACATCCGGTGTAGATATAACTGCAACAGCAAGGCGAGTTGCTTGATAGGCTCTCATCGCATTACCATGATCGCAAGTGGGATCTACTGGAACATCGCACCCAACCAAGAACATTGTAAGTAAAAGTAAATATTTATACATAGTTAAAACTCTTTACAGGAACTTTTTAAAGTTGTAATTTGGGAGTTTCTTAGCTGGGAATCCATCTACATCGCTGAATACCCAAGAACCCCAGTTTCCTGACAACATTCCTCTAGCATCTTTTTCTCTAATCCAGAAGCTACCATCCGGCTGGTTGTGAACTTTAGGGCCGCTATTCCATTTGCCCCAACTATTCTGGACTAAGAATAAAGTTTCTTTATATCTTTCTCTCGTATCGTCACAAGCAATCCAAGCCATAGCGTGTGCCCAACCACCTGATCTCTTGGCGATACCTTTTGAGTCTCGCCTACTTGAGAATCCGTAGCCAGAACAAACAGAAATACCATAACCGTTGGCTAGAGCATCTCTTGCTTCTTCGATTGTTGTGATTGCAGAGATTGTTTTGACTTGATGTTTACTTGCCTCATCAATATAAATACTGTTGGGAATATTATGTCTTGCACCCAAGCTAGAATTATATTTTGACAAGTCTACTTTTCCATAATCTTTTCTTAGCAGAATACCTCCTTTTTCATGGACGTATTTAGCCGCACCAGAACAGGTCATACCCTGTCTTTTGTGACCTCTACTCTGATAGATTGCTTCTGTCGCACTCCTGTTGACCCAAGACTCTGATTCTCCTTTGATGTCAATTTCAACTGCTCTGGTTAAGTCAATAGCATTTCTAGTAGAATGACTTACACAGTCTCCAGTTGTTTGCTTTTCTGCTGGCCCAAACCCTTTATCGAATTTAAGCAAAGAAAGAAAGGGCAGGGAAAGTTTACCTTCCCCTGCACCGTAGAGTTTATAGGCAGCAGCACCAAAGAGAGGAGTCTTCAACTCGCCAAGAAGTTTTGCGGTTTCTTCTGGATCACATACAGCACCATCGAAACCGTTGCGATATGCATTAAGCAAATCGCGTGGCGTATTGAACTCCATTGTTTGACTCCTATTCTGCTGGTGCGTCTTTCAGCCACTTAATAGCTGTGTCAAGACCAACAGCGATAATAGGAACGACAAGCGGAGTATAGAGTCCGATGTCAACAACTTCTAGGTTTTCTGCAACAACAGTAAGTGCTGCCGCACCGCCAACTAGAAGAGCGTTCTTGATGACACCAGAAATGTCACCCCAATTTAACTTAAACCTTTTACTACCTTCGTTCATTTATCATTCTCCTGTGAATAAAGATGAATTAAAAATCCTTCATGAATACCTTTAGCAATCCTGTAAGGGTATCCAACAAAATGTATGGGCCTTCCATGAACGGAAACGGTCTCAATATCAATCTTGCGGCACATCTTCAAACAGGAATTAAACTCTGTCAGAAAATCGTCTCTTCGATCATCTTCGATAACCGTTAGCCAGTCGAACCCTTCTCTACAACTACCGTTGTCTCTAGTCTTTTCTAAAAATGACTCATTACACCAAGTCATCATACCTTTAACATCTGTCTCAAAAAGAGGGGTCGTATTGTAGTGAAGGGCGGCTTTCGATCTCTGATCTAAAACCTTTTGCCTAGCTTCTATTCTATCACAAGCCTTCTTCAATGAATTTACAGTGTCTTTTAAAGATTTACCACTATTAGGCGTAACTTCAGCTTTAATAACTTTAATTGATTCCTTTAATTCTTCTTGACATTTTTGAAATGATCTAAAATAAGAAAAGGCTTTATACAAAAATCCCAACACTGCGATTGCTGCACCGACAAGTGTTGCTACTGCTCCTGCAAATTCTGGAGTAATCATTATAATCTCCTAAATAATAACCTAGCCCCCGTTTCCGAGGGCTAAGTATAATGTTCAGAAAACCATTATGATTCCGGTGCTTCTTTGGACTTGAAGTTGTCTTGAATTGGGTTTGCAGACCCATTTCTGTAGACAAATTCACCGGGGATAGCACGAGTCGTATTCGCTGCCGAATCGTTGGAGTTGGTTGCACCACCAGCAACGGCAGGATTAATGTAGTTCTTCTCTACACCACCGCCGGTAATCGTTCTAAACGAATTAATACCGGAGGCAGGAGCAGCAAGAACATCAAGATCAAGAACACCGTAGTTACGGGTTGTTTCCAACTGAGCAACGTTGTCACGAACTGGGTCAGGACCAGCAGCACCACCAATTAAGGTTGTGTTGGCAACACCGCCAAGAGTAGTGGTAACATTACCACCCTTCATAACCCATTCTGTTCCATCAGCATTGTAGGCAATCGAACCGCCAGATTGTGCTTTGTCAACACCAACTCTGTCAGTAAACTTATTGCCAGTTCCATCATTAGTGACGACTTTTGAGCCAAAGGCTTGACCAACATCATCAGCGACATCGGCCAAGCTAAGGCTCTTTGTCATGACACCGGCAGCGTTTGAGCCACCTTTAAGGACGGTTCCACCGTCACGGACTTCTCCGAGACCAACAGCTTCGTCGCCAGCACCGGAAGGACGTACAGTAGGCATAGTATATCTCCTATGAAAAAATAAAAAATGTTTAGATTCCTATAATCCTTTGTTCGTCCAAGTCCACACTATTATACACCATTATTGGAACACTTCTCGTAAAATTGCAAGATTTTTTTCAACTCTTTGGCGGATACGCTCTCCACATACACCTCGTTCTTTACCCATTTCCTCAAACGTCATATCCTTATAGAATTTGTCATAAATAAGGGTTGGATCGTCACACTTTGTATCAATCGCATCCTTAAAATCAATGGCTGAAAAGTAATCCCTCTTGTCTCCAATAAGGTGACTGAGGGTTTTCTCACCGCCTCTTCGTTGATTAAACTTTCTCTGAGTGAGACACTCAAACACCACACCTTTATGTAAATAAGAAGTAAACTTCGTGGTATTATTTTCATCGTAGTTAGCCTCTGCCTTCCAGAGTGCGTTCATGACACAGGACTTAATCTCATCCTGAGACAAAACTTTACTGAAAGTAGATGCTGCTTTGTATGCAATCTTCATAACATCTTCGTTGTTAAGATATTTCTCAATTTTAGTGACACTCAATTTATTCTCCTTTTTGGGGGTTTTTGACAATCTGTTCAATGTTATTGCGAACTTCTTTAAAGTCGAACATACGCCCGACACCTAGAAAAAATCTATATCTACTAACTACTTTTAGAATTTCAACTCCTTCTGCTTGGTTAATCTTTTCTCTGATACCCTTAGTAATGTTAAAGTTTGTATGACCCATCCAGCAGTCAAAATTAGATGCTAAGTTAATATTTTCTGCAAGTTGGTCGTTCATTGGAATAGAATATCCAATATCTTCTGGTGCGTCTGGGATTTCACCCATCTCGTGTAGATTTTCTAGCTCCTCGTCTGTGAGTGATGAAATCATTTGCTCTGTAAAGTTGTTATAAATGTTCATCATTATTGGTGAATTTAGTTGTGACTCAAGCATATCTTCGTACTTTTGCCAGCCAATTTGAGGGTCTTTACTCATATTATTCTCCTACACCATATCTGTTGGTTTAATAAATGGGTCGTCCTCACTGCTATCTTTAGGTTCTTCTTCCAATTTTTCTGCATCTTCCTGATACTTTTCTAAGATCGCTTCTGATCTACTAAGCATCTTGAAAACCAGAGTTTCAAACTCCTTGTCTTTACCATGTTGGTTAAAATAACTTTTTACTATTGTTAATGTTTCTGTCTGTATTTGTAACGTAGATAAGGAAGCCAGCACAGTCGCAAATCTATCTATGGACTTGTCTGACCAATCATCTATAGCGACATCTAAAAGTATTTCATCGTTATCATCTACAGAAAATGTGATTGATGCCTGTATTTTGCTCAAGATAACACCTCCACTATTCTATTGGCTGTATTTTCCCAAGAGAACTTTTTGGCCGTTTCAATTCCAGCTTCGTTCAAAGTATCTTTCTTGTCAAGAATATACTTCATCATTTTCATATACAAATCATGCTGTTCATGATCTCCCATCTTTGCCCAGTTACCCTGACCAAAGAACCATTTGCCATCAAAAGCTGGCTCTACATCGCTTATCGTCACAAGTCCGCTGTTTTCTTTATTGCAAAACTCAGTATGAGCAGAATAATTCGTAGCTACAACATGCTTACCAGCAGACATCATCTCTAAAAGTTCAAGATTCCAGCCCTCTCCGCGAGAGGGGAATACTCCACAATCTACTTGAGACATAATATTATACACTTCTGCTTGTGTCTCAGCCCTTGGAATTAGCTTGACTTTTGGGTGATTGTAAAGCTGATGCCATCGTGCATCCTCTTCAGGGGAGTTAAAGGGATTGCTGCACATCATCCACAATTCTGCGTCCTCTCCATGTCCAAGCACCATTTTAAATGCTTTCATGAGAATATCGTGACCCTTGCGGATTTCCCACTTACCACAGTTGAAGAAGATCGTTTTGTCGTCTTGTCTTACTGGTGCTGGTGGGAATAGCTCTGCGTCTACACCAAGAGGTACAACGTGAACTCTATGCTCACCAAAATGTAGATTATTTAAACACACGTTTTTAGCCCATTCTGAACACACAAATAAATGCTCACAAGAACTTAGATGGTGCTTCTCCATACTGTTAAATACATCTAACTCAAAGATAGGAAAACCAATAAACTTGCCTGACCCTATGCGTTCTGCCATCTGATTCTGATGCCAGATTTTAATACAGGGTGCGTTAGGGTCAAATGTGCTTGCAGTTTCTATTCCTTTTCTGACCGCATTTGCATCTTCCTGATTGGTAACTTGCGGTTGCCCGATAACAAACAGGGAAACTTCCGCTTTCTTCTGTAATGCCTTGAGTATGTTTATTCCAGCTACACCGTAGCCAAGCTGATTGATTGGTGCTTGTAAGTTAATTTTCATTTAAATACTCCTGTAATAAATTGGTCTACGGTATTGACATTTGGATTGTCTACAAAGAACTTATTTACTTTCGCTCTTGCTACTGACTTCTTCTCACCTAGAGAAACTAGAGCGTCGATACATTCTGTAATCAGTGGATTTACTTTTGCTGGTTCTTCGTTGGTTGCCTGTAGTTTTGCAAGTTCCTGCTCTAGCTTCATTCTTGCAACTTTATTCTTTAGCTTTTGAATATCAATCTTCTCTTGCTCTATTTCATCTAGCGGTGATAACGTACAGTGTGCTGCAAGATACTCTTCATCACCTGTAGCAATCGCGTACATATCCTGATCGGTGACTTTCTCTTTGAAACCAAGGTCCAGTGGCTCAAACTTATCAGGTTGTGCGTAGCCACGGTAAAACAAAAGTGGTGCGATTGACATAATGAGTATCGCGGTACAAGTCGATACTAGCTGAATAGCTGATAGTGATTCTGACATTCTTCGGCTCCTTGTAAATTTGACTTCTCTATTATACCATAGATCGTCTATTTGTCAAGAGATCTTTAAGAATTTTTACAAAAAAACCTCGTCAAGCGTCATGCTCAACGAGGTATCTCTTGGTTGTGATTAGTTACGTCTTATATACCCGACGTTTAACCAAGAATTATGATTGGCTTCTGGGAGTGATTGTTGAAGGATCAGGCCCAAGAGAAATCTCGTCTGCCATAATACAAACAGAACTCTTCTTCTGCTGGTTATCATCTTCATAATCATCAATCTTGAGCTTGCCGGTGATCGAAACTAGACGACCCTTTGTAAGCATGGGATTGAGGTTCTCTGCCATTTTTCCAAAGCACAATACGTTGACAAACAGGGTGTCGTCATTACGACGATCATTAACTGCCAAGCGAAACTTAGACATTGGCGTACCCTTCTTGGTTTCACTAAAGTCTGCATCCTTAGTCAAACGTCCTGCACCATTCCAACAATTCTGATTCATAATTATACTCCCAAAGCTGAACGAACTTTTCCACGAACTACTTGCGTATTGCCACGATTTGAACCGCCCGTAGCAGCGTCATAAACTGTCTCAGTAAAATAACGATTTAGACCGAGTGCTTTACCGGCACGAAGAGTCTCTCGTTTATTGGTTCCGTAAACCGTACCTGTAGCCTTGTAAGCTACTGCGGTAACTGGGTTCACGATTGTGCCACGCTGCTGACCACCAGTAATTGTGCCGGTAAGATCACCAGTCGTATTGAAATAACTCTTTGGCAATCGCTTGAGTGCCGAATAAAACTCATTATTTTCCATACTATCCTCCTAAAGATACTTGGTTTAAAAGCGGGTTTGCTGCTGGTTCTTGTGGGGTAGCTACTGGTTGAGGAGGATCGTTCTCTGCCTCTAAAGTGGTAGCACCTTCCTTTAAATACTCTTCTAGCTTAGTGATCTCTGCGTCGATTGCCACCTTTCTGTCTTTAAGGTTTTGAATTTCACGCTGCACATTCGTAAGATGTGCCTGTACCATATCTGCCATACTCGGCATCTCTTTTGCTCCTTTAAAAGTGTTTGACTGGGTTTGTCTCGGTTTACTATATTATAGTCTACGAATCGGAATTTGTCAAGTGGTTTTTCAAAATTTTCCAAACTTTTCTGCGGATTCAATAAGTGGGAAGTTACACAGATGTTTTTTAGGAAAAAACCTAAAGTCAATCCTGTCATCAATCTGTTTAAGTATTTCATTATATCCATCGCCCCACATACACGACTTCGGTGAAGAAACATTGGTATAATAGATTTCATATATACCGCACTGCCAGAGCATTTGTAGGCATCCTCGACATGGGATAGCTGTAATATACGCTCTCGCGTTCACCGTAGATTGTCCCTCGCGTGCCGCATTATAAATAGCGTTCGCTTCTGCGTGAATCATAAACGGATACTTAGCAGGTCTTGTATTAGGCAGCATGAAGTCATCTATACCTCTGATGAAACCATTATAACCTGTTGCTATAATTGTTTTATTCTTTACTAATACGCAACCGCATTGTGTTTCGGAATCATGGCTCTTACGCGACCACAAAGTTGCAGTAGCGAAGAACATATTATCCCAATCATCAGGTCGATTCTCTTGCATTAGATAAGACAAAATAAGTTTCTCACTCATAGTAACCTCCGATCTATCAAGCTGTATCGGCTGGACTCGAACCAGCAACCAAGTGGTTAACAGCCACCTACTCTACCATTGAGCTACGATACAGTAAAGCCCGTTTGGGTAATAAGGTCGGGCAACACCCCAGACAGCTTACGCTGCCAATGCTAGAGTTTCCTCTGCAATTAAAATTTAGTCAGCTTTTTACGAGGCCAACTGACCAACCTCGACATGCAGTTATTACCTACGCAACCAGTCGATACCATTACGCCCCCATAATTCGGTAAGTGGAGGCGGGGAGAATCGAACTCCCGTCCTGCTTTGTTTCAATAACAACGTCTACATGCTTAGTCTTTCTTACGAAAGAACTTCTTTACTTGTTCGGGCATTGACTTCATTTCTTGCTTACCCATATCCGTCAATGTGTAATAGAAATGACCATCTTCCCCTATTAGTTGATCTACTAAACCTTTACTCATTAAATCCATAACCGCTTTCTGTATTCCATCCTGTAATATTTGCATCTCTTTTTTAAGAAATCCTAATATCAAAGGTTCTTCATCAAGCTCATACTCAAATATGTCATACGCTGTTTCGCTGAACATCTTGGGGTCTTGATATGTATTTGCCTCTAATTCATTAACAAACTCTAACGCTTTGTCAAGTGTTGAACATACACCAACTGGTTCTACTGAAAAGTTAGTGAGAACTTTACCCTCTGCTGTAATTGAAACAATAACGTAGACTTTCATCTGTAAACTCCTAAAGTAAGCGGGCAGGACTACTCCTGTCTAGGAAAGATCAGAAGGTAGCAGCCTTTTCGATAAACATGCGTTCGACCTCTCACCCACGGGATTTTCGTTGACCGAAAAGTGAGGCGTTTATCTAGCCCATTTAATCTAACAATTCTTTGTAATACCTTTTTAGCGTTTCAAGTCGATCATCTGCATCTGCCAACTGAGACAAAGCCTCATTGAAATTATTATGCAGATCAGTGGTGCTGTGATCTCCAATACCTGCTGGATTACGCAGCATAATCTTCAAAGAGGTCAATGCTTGATAACGGTCTGTTTCTGCTTTGTTGCGTAGTGCATCTAAAGCATCTGATTTGTAAGAACTGTAGCTCATTTCTTCTCCCCATAAGGCCAAGTTTTAGCAAGCACATCCGTAACGCCGTCGATCTCCACTAACCAACGCCCGTACTTGCCCTGTTTATGTGTTCTAATTGTTAGGTAATGTTCTGGATGACCAACCTCTGCACCTTCAACATCTGCAACTACGGCAATCAATCTAGCACATTCGGCGGTCGCTTTTTTCCAGTCTGGATGTCCTCGTTCTGGCGTGTCAACTCCCAGTAATCTGGTTCGTATAGTCGTATGCACATGAAAACCAAGATCCACCACAAAATCGACAGTATCTCCGTCCACAACCCGTTTGAGTTTAGCACGATATTCATACATCAATCTATCCCTTTTATAATTCTTTGCTGGGGGGTTGCTATAAAATTAACGTGTAACGAATAGTAAGCAAGGCAAACAGCCGAAAGGCATAATACTATTATACCAAAAAATTTCAGCATGTCAATATCAATGCTCGCTTTTATCTTTACTTTATTTTTCTTTACTTTGATTTTAGTTTTTGGGGGATTCCATTTAGGCTTTATCCCCCTGTTATGTTGAAGCATCTCAGAAATCGCCTTGTCCGCTGACTTCTGTGTTTGACTTCTTACTCTTGGGTCAGTTTTCAATTTCTGCCATTCCAAATAGCTTCCAGTGTAAACTTAAATGGTTCGCCTTCGATTGTGGCAACCAAATCCCACATCTTTTGTGCGATCTCACGAATCTCTTTCTGTGCGTGTTCGCTATTTCTTAACTGTATAAAGTTAGCAAAGCTACGCATATTGAACATAACGTCAGCCTGAATTTGACTGTTGTAAGTTTTAAAGAATCTTGCCGACTCTTTTGCTCTCTTGCGTCCCAATACTGGTTCAAGGTCTTTGATGCACTCATGGTAAAGCTGATTGCCTTCTTGCGTGTAAAGAGAAAGTTTCCTTGCCCACTCATCAGACCAATCTTCTGGAATGTAATACTTATCTTCTTTTAACTCTTTATACCTAGCTGATTCAGCATTAAGGCTA
>MDTC01050035.1_pt1 | contig 18189 bp, 14 predicted proteins | sample 811181 | NCBI WGS metagenome assembly MDTC01 (sample SAMN05326644, study PRJNA326480) | marine metagenome | isolation source: seawater | place: Pacific Ocean: North | collected 2011
GAAAAGTTTCAGATGCCTATGATCAAGAAACTGAGAGATTTGTCTCTTTATATTTATACCCAATTGATAGTACTCACAATGATTCAATGGTATACCTCAAAAAGCCCCTTTATGTAACAAATACTCTTGATACAATTTTATATAATTTTCAAAATTTGCGCGAAGATAAATACCAAATAATCGCAATTAAAGACTATGGTAAAAATTATTTCTATGATCAAGGTGTGGATAAAATTGGATTTGTTATTGATACAGTTAATCTTCCTGGAGACACTTTATTTAACTTTAGATTATTTAAAGAAGATTTTAACTTTAGATGGGAAAGACCTCAATACGTAAATGATCATCATATTAGATTTCCTTACTACGGAATTCCGGAAAAAAATCCAATAAAATTGATTACCCCAGTACCTAAAAAATTTAAAACATTAATAACTAAAGAAAAAAATAAAGACACATTAAATTTCTGGTTTCCAGAAATTGAAGCAGATTCATTACAGTTTGAACTAAAAACTAAAGACACAATAATTAAAACTAATGTTGTTTTTTATAGACCGGAGTTGGATTCCTTTTACATTACCCCAGTTCAAAATAATTTTTTTGACCTTAATGATACATTAAGGTTCAATAGCTCTTTACCTTTATCCAAGGTAAATTCAAAATTTATAAGTCTTCATAATAAAGATTCTGTTAAAATTCCGTTTGAATTGAGCATTAACAAAAATAAAGACTTAGCAAATTTATTTTTCGAAACTGAACCAAATGATAAATATGACATTAAATTACTTCCTGAGACATTTATCGATTTTTGGGGAAATACCAATGATACAATTAAATTAAAACTAACAACTAAATCCCTCGATTCTTATGGTATAATTAATATTCAACTTAATTGGAAAATTAAAAAACAAAAATTTATTTTAGAAATTATAAATGACAAAAATGAAGTTTCAAAAAGTATTGTTAAAAGTAATAAAATCGATCTTTATAAGTTTGAAAATATGATTCCTGGAAATTATAAAGTAAGATTGATTTTTGACAAAAATGATAATCAAAAATGGGATTCAGGAAATTATTTAAGAAAAATCCAGCCCGAAAAAGTTATTTATTTAGCTGAAGAAATTGAATTAAGGGAGAACTGGGAAGTAAATCAAGTTTTTATTTTAAAATAAAATTGTCTTTGTCGTCAAGAAAAGGAAGCTCATTTCTTTTTGTTTTAATGAATTCTTTATCCAAAATAAAATGATAAACTCCAGATAAATTTTTTAAATCACAAATTTTTTCACCAAAAAGATCAATCACTGAAGAATGTCCTGGATAATAATTATTGTTTTTATCTTTCCCCAATCTATTTACACCTATACAGTAAGACATGTTTTCAATTGCTCTGGAGACTAACAAATTATCCCAAGCATTTATTCTAGGTGCTGGCCAATTTGCAACATAAATTAATAAATCATAATCATGAATATTTCTTGACCAAACGGGAAATCTTAAATCATAACAAACTCGTAGCAGTATTTTCCAACCTTTATATTTCACTAGTCCTGTATTGCTTCCCGAACAATAAGAATCACCTTCTCCAACTAAATTAAATGTATGTCTTTTATCATAAAATTGAATGTTACCATCAGGCTCAATAAAAATAAAACGATTATAAAAACAATTAGCTTCCTTTATAATTATACTTCCACAGATGGCTGAATTTACTTTTTTTGAAAGTTTCTTTATGAAGTTTATTGTTTCTCCATACATACTTTCCGCTACATCTTTTGGGTCCATAGTAAATCCAGTAGTAAACATCTCAGGAAGAATAAATAAATCTATTTTTTTATGATAGTTATTGATTAATTTCTCAAATAATTTTCTATTAGATTTTGGCTTCCTCCAAAATAAATCTGACTGAATTAGAGCTACGGATAGTTTAGATGACATGTATAAAATATATTACTAAAATAAAATTTTATGATTTTAAAGAAGCCTTGAGCAGCTCCCTGTTCATTCTGGCTATATTTTCGAGAGAAATTCCTTTCGGACATTCAACTTCACAGGCACCAGTGTTAGTGCAATTTCCAAACCCCTCTTCGTCCATTTGATTAACCATATTTAAAACTCTATCAGTGGCTTCAACTTTTCCCTGAGGAAGCAATGAAAATTGGGATACTTTTGCAGACACAAAAAGCATTGCTGATGCATTTTTACAGCTTGCAACGCATGCTCCACAACCAATACATGTAGCTGCATCAAATGCTCGGTCAGCATCATATTTTTCTATGGGGATTGAATTTGCATCTTGAGTATTTCCTGAGGTATTAACACTTATAAATCCACCTGCTTGCTGAATTCTGTCAAAAGAGGATCTATCAACTACTAAATCTTTTATGACTGGAAACGCGTTTGCCCTGAAAGGCTCAATAGTAATTGTTTGACCATCTTTAAATTTTCTCATGTGTAATTGACAAGTAGTGACTAATCTGTCTGGACCATGAGCTTCCCCATTAATAAACATTGAACACATACCACATATCCCCTCTCTGCAATCATGATCAAAAGCTACTGGATCTTGATCCTTACCTATTAATTCATTATTTAAAACATCCATCATTTCTAGAAAAGACATATCGGGAGAAATATCTGAAATATTATATGTCACCATCTTACCCCTTGAATCAGAGTTTTCTTGACGCCAAATTTTAAGTTTTAAATTCATTTTTTTATTTGTAAGATCTGGTTTTAACCTCTATTTCTTGATAATATAGCTTTTCTTTGATTAGTTCTGCATCAGATGGTTCTCCATTATACTTCCATGCAGATACAAAGTTAAAATATTCATCATCTCTTAAAGCCTCTCCCTCAGGTGTTTGTGATTCCTCTCTGAAATGACCACCACAAGATTCGGTTCTTTCCAATGCATCCTTAGCAAAAAGTTCTCCAAGCTCGAGAAAGTCCGCTACTCTTCCTGCTTTTGCAAGTTCTTCATTAAATTCGTCTGACTTTCCAGGAACTTTTACATTCTCATAAAAATCCTTTCTGAGAGATTTTATATCATCCATTGCTTGTTTAAGCTCTTTTTCATTTCGTGACATTCCACATTGATTCCACATAATCTTTCCTAGTTTTTTGTGGTAATAATCTACAGAATTCTTTCCTTTATTGTATATAAATTTTGCCAATCTGACCCTAACCTCTTCCTCTGCAGTTATAAATTCAGGAGCATCTGTAGAAATTTGACCTGTTCTTATCTCATCTGATAAATAATCTCCAATTGTGTAGGGTAGAACAAAATATCCATCCGCTAGCCCTTGCATCAGAGCAGATGCACCAAGCCTATTTGCTCCATGATCAGAAAAATTAGCTTCTCCTATAGCATAACATCCAGGAATAGATGTCATCAAATTATAATCTACCCAAACACCTCCCATTGTGTAATGAACAGCGGGGTATATCATCATCGGAGTTTCATATGGGTTTTGATCAACAATTTTTTCATACATCTGAAATAAATTTCCATATTTAGAACGAACTATTTCTTGACCTAATTTTTTAACAAGAGATTTGTCATTCTCATTTAAGCCTTTTACATGAGCTTCTTCTTTTCCATACCTAAAGATTGCGGAACTAAAATCAAGGAAAACCGCCTCACCTGTTTTATTTACTCCATAACCAGCATCACATCTCTCTTTTGCTGCCCTTGAAGCTACATCTCTGGGAACAAGATTTCCAAAAGCTGGATATCTTCTTTCAAGGTAATAATCACGGTTCTCTTCACTAATATCAATTGGATTTAATTTTTCTTCTCTAACAGCTTTCGCATCCTCTATGTTCTTAGGAACCCATATCCTACCATCATTTCTTAAAGACTCTGACATTAAGGTTAATTTGGATTGGTGATCACCAGAAACTGGTATACATGTTGGATGAATTTGAGTAAAACATGGATTTGCAAAATAGGCGCCTTTTTTGTGAATTTTCCATGCTGCAGTCACATTAGAGCCCATTGCATTAGTTGATAAAAAAAATACATTTCCATATCCTCCAGATGCAATTACGACCGCATGAGCACTATGTCTTTCTAATTTACCATTTACTAGATTTCTTGTTATAATTCCTCTAGCTTTCCCATTAACCAAAACTAAATCCATCATCTCATGACGATTATACATTTTAATTTTCCCTCTACCTATTTGACGGTTCATTGCCGAATAGGCACCTAATAATAACTGTTGCCCTGTCTGGCCTTTTGCATAAAATGTTCGAGATACAAGGACTCCTCCAAATGATCTATTATCTAATAGCCCTCCATAGTCTCTTGCAAAAGGAACTCCTTGTGCAACACATTGATCAATAATATTTGCTGAAACTTCTGCTAATCTATAAACATTAGCCTCTCTGGATCGATAATCCCCACCTTTAATGGTGTCATAAAAAAGTCTATATGTTGAGTCTCCATCTCCTTGATAATTTTTTGCGGCATTTATTCCACCTTGTGCAGCAATGGAGTGGGCCCTTCTAGGAGAATCCTGAAAACAAAAAACCTTAACGTTATATCCTAATTCTGCTAATGTTGCTGAAGCAGAAGCTCCTGCAAGACCAGTTCCCACAACAATAACATCTATTAGTCTTTTATTGGCGGGACTGACCAAGTTAATTTTACTTTTATGATTTGTCCATTTACTAGAAAGTGTGCCATCAGGTGTTTTAGAATCAATTTTTATCATAAGTTAAGTATTTAGATAATGATAAATTGCTATGAATACAAAACCAACTGGAATAACTACTGAAAAAGCAGTTGTGAGTTTTTTTATGAACATTGAAAACTTGTTGTTGATACCAACAGATTGAAATGATGAACTAAATCCATGATATAAATGGAGTCCTAGGAAAATAAAAGATAATGAATATAGAGAAACTCTAACAGGACTATGAAACTTGTGAACTAATTCATGGTAATATCTATTTGGATCTTCCGGTAAGATTTCTACGTATTTATAATTCATCTCTGGAATCCAAAAATCATAGAAGTGAAGCACCAAAAATGAAAGAATTACCAATCCTGATATGATCATATTTCTAGATGTCCAGTCTGCATTTGCTGATCCTTTGAATGAAACATAAGATACTCTTCTTGATTTTCTATTTTGAATTTCTAATATAAAACCCATAACAAAATGAAAAACTACACCAAAGATCAGGATAGGTTGTAAAACAAATTGAACCAAAGGATTTGTTCCCATAAAATGAGACAAAAAATTAAAGGCTTCCTCGCTAAAAACTGATGTGATATTAATTGTGAAATGCTGTGCAAGAAAAACAACTAAAAACAATCCAGAAAGAGCCATAGCAACCTTTCGTAAAATTGATGTTAAATACATATAAGTTACTTCAAAACTTATGTAAAATTAAGTCACAATCACTAGAACACCAACATAGATAACTTATTTTTAATCATTCTTTATAATAATTTCTTCAATCACTCTTTACAGTAAATTTATGCTCATATTCTTTTTTATCTCTTTTAATTTTTAAACTATAATTTCCAGGAGTTAAATAATAAAAGTTATCATCACCTAAATGAACTTTGTTTTTATTTTTTTTATTTTTTTTTGGAACTAAACTATATCTAAGATTATAATTTATAGTATTAAATCCTTTATCTAAGAAATAAGTTTTCTCAAAAATCTTGCCTTCAGAATTTGATGAAATAATGATTTCATAATCCCCTTCCTCACTTATCCATGATTCCCAATTAACTGATGGAATATTAAAATCAGCCCAAACTTTTCCTTTATTTCCCCATGTTTTTGAATATTTAATTTCATTAATATCAAAAAAATAAATCGACTTATTTATTATATCTGAGTTCAAACTTTGAATATTTTTTAAACTGGTCTTATAAATTGACCTTCCATGTGTCCCAATTAATAAATCATTTTCTTTTTCTTGAATAACTATATCGTGCACAGCAGCAGTTGTTAGACCACTTTTAAAAGCTTCCCATGATTTTCCTTGATCTATCGAAATATATGTTCCTATGTCAGACCCAACATATAAAATATTTTCATTTACAGGATCTTCCTTGATTACATTTATGGAACTATTTGGAAGATTATTAGAAATATTTTTCCAGGATTTTCCATAATCATCACTCAAATACAAGTATGATTTAAAATCATCCCATCTATATCCGTTTAATGAAACATATACTCTGTTGTTTTTATGTTTTGAGGCAATAACTCTGCTCACCCAAAGATTTTTTGGAAAGCTATTCGAAATAATATTCCAAATTTCACCGCCATCTTTAGTGATACTTAATTTTCCATCATCACTTCCAACGTAAATTAATCCAAATTTGAATATTGATTCATCAAAAGTTGTAATAGTCCCATAAGGCACATTTCCTAATTTACCCCCAAAAGTTAGATCACTGGAAATAGTGTTCCAAGTGTCTCCTTTATCAAAAGATTGATGTAATTTATTACTTCCAAAATAAATTATATCTTGATTATGCTTAGAGATAAGTATTGGTGTTTGCCAGTTAAACCTTAAAGGGAATTCTCCTAATTCATGTTTTGGTTTTATTGGATTTTGATAATTCGAAGATTTTTTTGATAAATCTAAATTTAGTCTGAAATAGTTCCCAAACTGAAATCCGGTGTAAACAATATTTGAATTTCTTCTATCAATCTGAATTTGCATTCCATCTCCTCCCATTATAGATTGCCATGGATTTCTTCCTGAAGCCTGCCATCGAGAATCTTCTTTAGAATTATTTGTTCCCTTCCAAACACCGTTATCTTGTAAACCTCCATAAACGTTATATGGCTCTTCATAATCAATATTTATAGCATAAAATTGCCCAACATTAGAAGAATTATTTTTGATCCAATTTTTTCCATCATTGAAGGTTATGTTAATACCACCATCATTTCCGTTTATTAAATGACCTGGTTCCTTGGGGTTTATCCAGAGTGCATGATGATCCGAATGAACATTATTTTTGGATATGGACTTAAATGTTGTACCCCCATCTTCTGAGCTAAGTAAAGGAACTCCATATATATAAATTTTTTTTGAATCGTAAGGAGCCACGTGAATATGTCCAAAATAATAACCGTAACTATAATATAATCCATCCAAAAATCCTTCATGAGTTTTCTTCCAAGTTGATCCCCCATCAATACTTTTATAAACCTCTGCCCCTATAACTGGTGAATCAAAAAGTTGACTATTAGAATCCTCTATATAGAGAGCAATATCATCTGGTTTAACTTTACCTTCATTTATCATTTCCTTTATTTTCGTAGCTGTATATTTTTTTGGAAACGAATTTTCTCTTAAAAATTCATTTATTTTTTTATTATCAAGAGATGCAAAATCAGAAGCAGACATACTCTTAAAATCAGATTTTAAGATTTCTTCTTTTAATTCATTTTTTTTCTTTCTTCTAAACTGATTATCATGAATTGCGTAAATTATATTTTTATCAAAAACTGCTAAGCCAATTCTCCCAACTCCTTCCCCCTGAGGGAAACCATTATTAGATCTTGTAATTAATTCCCAGGTTTGACCATAGTCGATACTTTTATATATTCCTGAGGATTTCCCACTTCCTGAAAAATTCCACGCCTTTCTTTCCTTTTCCCAGGTACTAGCATAAATGATTTCAGGGCTCTCTGGCACCTGAACCATATCTATTATTCCAGTTTCGTTATTTATGTATAGTGTTTTATTCCAAGTTTCCCCATTATCTTTTGAAATAAATACACCCCTTTCTTCTCCTTTAGAATAAAGTGGGCCTGTAGATCCAACTATTATATGTTCTGGGTTTTCTGAATCAATAATTATTTTTCCTATGTGGTGTGTTTCTGATAATCCGTGATGAGTCCATGTTTTTCCGTTATTATTACTTTTCAAGATACCTATCCCAGCATATGATGATCTTGAAGAATTATTTTCACCAGTTCCAACCCATATTTCTTTTGTTGACCAGTTAACTTTAATTTCACCAATGTTTTGAGTTGGTGCATTATCCATAATAGGCATAAAACTAATCCCGTTGTCCTTAGTGTGCCAGACACCTCCTGAGGCATATGCAACATAAAACTCATTTGGATTTATTGGATTTACATCCAATGCAACTACTCTTCCGCTCATAATTGCAGGTCCTATGGATTCAAAATGAATATTTTTAAATCTAGAGTTTTTCTGATTATCTATATGAGATTTACTTATTTCATATAAATTAGAATCATTTAAATTGATTTGGGCCTTTGCAAAAAAGCAAACTATAAAACTTAAAAAAAAATTTCTTATCATAACATTAATTATATTCGTATGTGTTAAATTAATAAAAAATTAACAACCTTTTTTTGTTTAAAAAGACATTATCTTAGTCAATAAAAAAATGCGTTACAAGCCACTTCCTTTTTTAGTATACAAGAATAATAGAAAATCATTTTCGAAACATATTGAAGGTATGGGCTTAGCTGTTTTTAACTCAAATGATATTTATCCTGTAAGTGCAGATTCAACTCTCCCTTTCTCTCAACATAGAGACATATTTTATCTTAGTGGCATTGATCAAGAGGAGACTATTTTGGTCCTTTTTCCAGGTGCAAAGAACCCAATTAATAAAGAAATATTATTTATAAAAAAAACTAATGAGCAGATTGCAATCTGGGAAGGCGAAAAGCTTTCAAAAGAAAAAGCAAAGAAATTATCTGGAATTGAAAACATAAAATGGCTTTCAGAATTTAAATCTACTTTTTATGAATTAGCGTCAGAATCTGACTTATTATATTTTAATACAAATGAGCACTACAGAGCAAAAAATGAAACTGAAACTAGAGAAGACAGGTTCATTAAATGGGCCAAAAATAAATACCCTGCTCACAAAGTTGGAAAAAGTAATCCAATTCTCCAGAGACTAAGAGCAATCAAGTCTGAGGAAGAGATTAACCAAATAAAAATAGCATGTGAAATTACTAGAAAAGGAATTAATAGAATAATTAATTTTATAAAACCTGGTCTATGGGAGTATGAAATTGAGGCCGAACTAATTCATGAGTTTATTAAAAATCAATCCAAGGGATTTGCGTATTCTCCAATAATTGCTTCGGGTAAAAACACCAATGTTCTTCATTACGAATCGAATAACCAAAAATGCAAGAGCGGTGATTTGATACTTCTAGACGTTGCTGCAGAATATGGAAATTATTCTAGTGATTTAACTAGAACACTTCCTATTTCAGGTAAATACAGTGACCGTCAAAAAAAAGTATATAATTCAGTATTGAACGTAAAAAATCTTGCAACTAAACTACTTACCCCCGGAATATTGATAGCTGACTACCATAAAGAGGTGGGGAAAATAATGACTTCAGAATTATTAAAATTAGGGCTTTTAAATAGGGTTGATATTAAAAATCAAAACGCTAAAAACCCTGCATATAAAAAATATTTTATGCACGGGACTTCACACCATCTGGGTTTAGACACTCATGATTATGGTCTTTTAAGCGAGCCTTTGAAACCAAATATGGTTTTAACAGTTGAGCCTGGAATTTATATACCAGAAGAGGATTTTGGAATTCGTTTAGAGGATGATGTAGTTATTAAGGAAAAGGGAGAACCGTATAATCTAATGCAAAACATCCCAATAGAGGCCGAAGAAATTGAAACTCTTATGAACACATAAAATTATCTCCTGGTTGCTTTTGCAATTTCAAAAAAACTTATTTTTTCATAACTAAAGTTCTTTTTATCAAAAAGAACTTTAGAAAAAGTATCTACCCAGTCCTTATGTAAAGACAACTCATATTGCCCAGGAGGATTGACATTAAATTCTACATCATAGAAATCATCAATTTTACCAGGTAATGCTATATTTCTTGCATAATGAAAATTATCCACCAAATTAATATGTGGAATTAAGTCAATGAAAGTTTTTAATCCAGTTTTTCTATTTGTAACTGTTGCTGTTATCTTCATATATGGAACAAACCCCCCTTTTGGTGTTCCTTCAGGCACATCAATAAAATCCCAATTGACTCGGGCTTCAATGTGAACATTGGTTAAGCCTTCATTTAAATTAATTGACTTGGGGTAAACTATATCTTTAATTGCCCCTTCAAAAATAATTTTAATTCCTGGCTCAATTCTTTCATCTCCAATGACTAATTCTTGAGAAAATAAAGGATTAGATATAAGAAAAGAAAGAAATACTAAACATAGTTTTTTATTCATCATTTTAAATTAAATTTTTAATTGTTCCTTTTTCAAAATTGTAATATCATTAATTAATTCTTCAACTGACTCTATATTTGTTCCATCATAAAATCCTCTTATTCTTCTTTGTTTATCAATTAAAACAAAATTTTCAGTATGAATCATTCCATGCTCTTTATTATCATCACTTGATTTGACAGCAAGATATGACTCTCTGGCCAATTTATATATTTCAATTTTTGATCCTGTTACTAAATGCCATTTATTATCATCAACCTTTTTTTCAATTGCATACTTTTTGAGTATTGGAACTGAATCAATTTTTGGAGTTACAGAGTGGGATAAGAGTAAGATTTCAGGGTCATTTGTAAATTCATTTTGAATTAAACGCATATTATTGGTCATTATCGGACAAATTGTTGGACACGTTGTAAAGAAAAAATCTGCAACATAAATTTTATTTGAAAAAGTATTATTTGTAATTATTTTCCCGTTTTGATTAATTAGGCTAAACTCGGCTATTCTATGATATTTTTTTACATGTTGAATTTTACTATCGACTAATTCATAATTAACCATTGATGGGCTGAATATTGGTAAAATCTTTTCTTGTTTTAATGCATCATAAAACAATAGAAAAATAATAAGAGATATAAATGAAAATAGCGATAAAAAAAATTTATACTTGTAAAAAAAGTTTTTCATTAATTTGATTAATTTGACATATGCAAAGATAAATAAAAGTAACTATGTTAAAGTAAAATTAAAGGTTTAAGAAATTTCATTGATGTACTAAAAAAGATTATTTTTGGCGTCAAATAAAATCAATGAGCATTTTTTTAATTAAGGGTTTACAATTATTATTGAGTCTTTCCATTTTAATTATTTTACATGAATTAGGGCATTTTATTCCTGCAAAAATATTTAAAACTAGAGTAGAAAAATTTTACTTATTCTTTGATGTAAAATTTTCATTATTCAAGAAAAAAATTGGGGAAACAGTTTATGGAATTGGATGGCTCCCATTGGGGGGATACGTCAAAATTTCAGGAATGATCGATGAGAGTATGGATACCGAACATTTGAGTAAAGAACCTGAACCTTGGGAGTTTAGATCAAAACCACCTTGGCAAAGATTAATAATAATGTTAGGGGGAGTAACGGTAAATCTTATTCTTGGGTTTTTAATCTATATGATGATTTTATTTGTTTGGGGAAAAAATACTTTAAACCAAAAAGACCTTCCCTCTGGATTATATTACACCGAATTAGCAAAATCTATTGGCTTTGAATCAGGAGATAAAATATTATCCGTTGATGGTAAAAATCTAGATAATATTTTAGATGTAAACAAGCATTTATTTTTAAGAGATGTTTCAGTTATTTCAGTAAAAAAAATTAATGGTAGCATAATAGATTTAAATATTCCTGAAAATATTGGAACAGAGATGATGAATTCAGGAGATTTAAGACCTATATCCGTTAACCTACCATCTATAATTGATAGTGTAATTCCTAATTCAGTTGCTGAAAATGTAAATCTCCAAAAAGGAGATAAAATTATTGGAACGCCCTCCAAAAAATTTCAAGGACTTTTTGATTTCAGAGAGTTTATTTCAAATACTACCTCCAATAACTTTAATTTAATTTACGAAAGAGGAAAAAGATTAGATACTGTTAATGTTAATTTAAATAGCGATGGGAAACTTGGTATTTATAATCTGACTGATTTTAACATAAAATTCAAAACTGAAAAATTAGGAATTCTAGAAAGTATAAATCAAGGTTTTTCTAAAGGTTATTGGACTTTATACGATTACATTGCGCAATTCAAATATGTTTTTTCAAAAAAAGGCGCATCTCAACTTGGAGGATTTGGTGCCATTGGAAGCTTATTCCCTCCTACTTGGGATTGGCAAGGGTTTTGGTCCAGTACAGCTTTAATATCAATAATACTTGCCTTTATGAATTTACTCCCCATTCCTGCTTTGGATGGAGGTCATGTTATGTTTTTGATATATGAAATAATTTCTGGAAGAAAACCAAATGATAAGTTTATGGAATATGCGCAAATATTTGGATTTTTTCTCTTAATGTCACTTGTAGTATATGCAAATGGAAATGATATCTACAGAGCTCTTTTTAACTAAAAATTTTTTATGTAAAAAAAAATATATAACTTAATTAAGGATTATGATAAGAAGAAGAGCTGCATTAAAAAATATTGGAATAATTTTTGGGAGTTTAACTTTCCTTCCCTATGCATGTTCACATGAGCAACAAATATTATATCCCAACTTAACACCATATTTAAAATCTAAACAATTTGAACTTTTTAGATTAATTTCTGACTTAATTTTACCAAAAGATGATTTAGCTTTTCCTACAAACGAATCTCGTCAAGAATTTATTTTAACTATGATAAATGATTGTTATTCTGAGTCTAACATCAAAAAACTTATTACTAGTTTTCAGTCTTTTGAAAGTAAAATAATTAAATCTCATAACAAAAGCTTTTTTGATCTATCCTTTGAACAACAGATGAGTTTTTTAAATAATGAATATCAATCTAAAAGTGACTCTTTATTTTTTTTAGATACTCTAAAAAATTATTCTATCCTTCATTTTGAGACCTCTGAAAACTATATGTCGGATTATTTATATTTTGAATTTATTCCAGGAAGATATGAGGGCAAAGTTTTAATTTAAATAATGATTAAAAATAAATACGATGCAATAGTTGTTGGTGCCGGCATGTCAGGAGGATGGGCTGCTAAAGAATTTTGTGATCAAGGAATAAAGACATTGTTGTTAGAAAGAGGTCCAAATGTTGAGCATATAAAAGATTATCCAACAGCCAATACCATGCCCTGGGAGTTTAAACATCGCGGTAGACTTACTGAAAAAGAAATTAGAGAAAATCCAATAATTAGTAAATGTTACGCATTTAAAGAAGATTCAAAACATTTTTTTGTCAAAGATGATCACCATAAGTATGTTCAAAAAAAACCTTTTGACTGGCTAAGGGGTTATCAAGTTGGAGGAAAATCGATTATGTGGGCAAGACAAGTTCAAAGGTGGAGTAAATATGATTTTGAAGGACCAGCTAGAGATGGATATGCAGTTGAATGGCCAATAGGTTATGATGATATTAAAGACTGGTATACATATGTAGAAAAGTTTGTTGGAGTAAGTGGAAACAAAGATGGACTAGATACCCTTCCTGATGGAGATTTTCTTAAAACTTGGGAGGCTAATGCTGTTGAAGAATATTTTAGTAAAACCATCAAAAAAAATTACTCAGATAGACATGTTATACATGGAAGAGCTGCTCACCTCACTGAAAGTAAACCTATTTTTATAAAACAAGGAAGGGGGCTTTGTATGAGTAGGACCATTTGTCAAAGGGGTTGTCCACTAGGAGGATATTTTAATGCTAATTCAACACTTATCCCTTGGGCTTCAAAAACAGGTAACTTAGATTTAAAGCCTAATTCAGTAGTTCATTCAATTATATATGATGATAAAAAAAATAAGGCTGTTGGTGTTAGAGTAATTAATAACATCACCAAAAAAATAGAAGAATACTACTCCAAAGTAATTTTTGTAACTGCAGCAACTTTAAATACAAATCTTATTTTACTAAATTCAAAATCATCAAGATTTCCAAACGGTTTAGGAAATGACAATGGATTATTGGGCAAATATATCGCATTTCATAATTACAGAGGAGTGATAAGGGCAAAGTTTGAAGGAATGAGAAATTATACTGTTAAAGGAAGAAAACCAACCTCCCATTATTTGCCTCGATTTAGAAATGTATATAAACAAGATACTGACTTTTTAAGAGGTTATGCAGCAGGATTTTCAGCAAGACCAGAAAGAGAAACAATTAAAACAGGATTGGGTAAAAACCTTTTAGATAATATTTTAAAAACTAAAGAAACTGGAGTTTGGAATGTTAGCTCACATATGATGGGAGAAACAATCCCTAAAATAACAAACCAAGTTTACTTGGATTCTGAAAAGGTTGATCAATGGGGAATTCCACTATTAAATATTGATGTTGACTATGACGAAAATGATGAAAAAATGGTAAAAGATTTTTTTGAACAATTTGAAGAGATGTTTACAATAGCTGGTTTTAAAAATATTAAAATAAAAGATAATAGAAAGCTCAGAAACCCAGGTAATGATATTCACGAAATGGGAGGAGTAAGAATGGGTAATGACCCTAAAACTTCCTTGTTAAATAAGTGGAATCAACTTCATAATTGTAAAAATGTTTTTGTTTCGGATGGTGCATGCATGACATCAACATCAACTCAAAACCCCTCTTTGACTTTTATGGCTATTTCAGCTAGAGCTGCTAATTATGCAATTAAAGAGCTCAAAAAAAATAATATATAACTATTTAATTTCGATAATTTTTACTGGTCGATTTTCTAACAAAGATTTTTTTGCAGCTAGACCAATTTGTAAAGATTTGAGTCCATCAATTCCTGTGACTGAAACTCCTCTGTTATTAATAACTGAATCAACAAAATCTTGAATTTCAATTTTATACGCTTCCATATACCTCTCTAAAAAAAAATCCATTGGTAATGATGAGATAATTCCATTTTGATTGTAAAGTTTACTATTATCAACTTTTACATTATTTGCTTGAATCATTCCTTTTGATCCAAAAACTTCAATTCGTTGATCATAACCGTAAGCTGACTTTCTACTATTATCAATTACTGCAATAGTTGAATCTACATATTTCATAAGAACCACGGCGGTATCTATATCTCCTACTTTTTGAATTTCTTGATCTATTAAAGCTTCTCCTTTAACATATATTTCATCTATTTCCTTATCCACTATAAATCGTGCCATATCAAAATCATGAATCGTCATGTCTAAAAAAAGCCCTCCAGAATTTTTAATATATTCTACTGGAGGAGGTGAGGGATCCCTACTTGTTATCTTAACAATATGAGGGTTTCCAATTTCGCCATTATTTATGGATGTTTTGACTTTTCTAAACTCATTATCAAACCTTCTGTTAAATCCAATCATTAATTTAACTTTTGATTTATCAACAACCTTCAAAACATCTTTTACTCTCTGTATATTCAAATCAAGTGGTTTTTCACAAAAGATTTGTATTCCTAATTTAGCTGAAGTTTCAATATAATTTGCATGAGTATTTGTTGGTGTACAGATAACTATTGCATCGAGTTGATTAATAGTTACTAGTTCATTGAATTTTTTATATGTATTTTCTACACCTTTTAATTTGGCATATTCAATGGCTTCAGAGGCAGGATCCATTACCCCTATTACTTCAACATTAGTCAATTGTAATAAATTATTTAGATGAATTTTACCTATTCTTCCTAATCCTGCTACTGCAATTTTTAATTTTTTCATTTTATTTATATTTATGGCATTACATCCTCAATTTTAACAATCCCTTTGGTTTTAAATGAAGTTGTCATAGCAGTCGTAATGATAGTTGCGTTAGTTGCATTAGAAAGATTACACTCGGGTTGTTTATTTCTAATTACCGAGTCAACAAAATCTTGAATTTGAATTAGAAATGCATTTTTAAATCTATCAAAAAAAGTCTCATTGCACTCTTGCCTTACCCCATATTTATCTGAAATTTGAACTTGATTTTTTGATGGAGGGCTTCCTATAGTAAGTTTACCTTCGGTAGCAATTATTTCTGTGAAAGTATCATGTCCATGAGGAGCTGTTCTTGACGCTCCTATTAATGCCATAGATCCATTTTTAAATTCACAAAAAGAAAAGGTGTTATCCGCATCATTAACTTTTCCAAATTCTTCGAAACGATAAGCACCTCCTTGTGACCATACTCTCTCAACTTCACTCTCAATAAACCATCTAGCAAGATCGACGTCATGTACATTAAAATCATGGAAAATACCTCCACCTGTTTTTACAAACTCTAATTGAAAAGGAGCCCAAATATCCTTATCCACGGTTTGAGATCGAACAAAAAAAGGAGTACCAACTTTATTTTCTAGAATTGTTTTTTTTGCATGTTTATAACTTGGATCATATCTTCTTACAAAACCTATCATAAGTATTAAATCAGAATATTTTTTTGCCTCCTCCTCAACCATTAAACATTCTTTTATATCTACACCCAAAGGTTTTTCACAAAAAACATGTAAACCCTTATTCATGGCTTTGATTATTTGTTCAGCATGAACATTTGTTGATGAAATTATCACAATGGCCTCAAGGTTTAAGTTGGTTAACATTTTATCAAAATCAGAATATATTTTTTTAACCTCAAGCTTATTTTTAGCAAATTCCATTTCTTCTTTATTCAAACTGCAAGCAGCAATTAAATTTGCATTTGGAACTTTAAATTGAATATTATTGGCGTATTCTTTTCCTAATCTTCCAAGGCCTACAATACCAATATTTAATTTTTTCATATTTAAATCATTATTTAAACTTATCAATCATATTTTTTATCCCAGGGATTGTTTCTAGTTGATACGAGTGGCTCGGTTCAAAATATTGAATTAGAGATCGGTGGGTCTTTCCAACTATTATAGTAAAATAATACATTTGATATCCTGGAGCAGCTACAGAAGGATGATACCCCTTGTTAATAAGAATTGTACTTCCATCTTTTACATGATATATTGGTCCTAGAGAATTCTGATCTGGGTATATAAACTGTGCTCCAAAACCATTTGATGGATTGAATCGAAATTGGTAAACTTCTTCGAATTTAGTTTCATCGGGCAGTCTGTCTGTATCATGTTTGTGAGGTGGAAATCCAGACCATCCTCCAGCTCCTACAGTAAAAAGTTCACTAACTAATAGCCTCCCAGATTTTCCTTCACCATTTTTTCCGAGAATATGATAAATTTTTCTATGAGTCTTAGTTTCATCACTTCCATACTGTACTTTTTGAACTTGTTCCTGATTAATTTTAAAAGGTTCAAATTTTTTTTCAATTATTCCCCCTGCAACGTATAATTCTGTTCCCTTTTTTGAACTACATTTAATGATAACTTTAGAACTTTTACCAGCATATATTCCCTCAGGTTTTCCGCTCCACAAGTCCTCTCTTCTTCCAACGTCTAAAAATGAATTGTCATCAACATGAACATCAATTTTACCATTGACCACTGCAATTACAGATTCATGATTTTCAAGAAAATAATTAAAGGATTCCTCAAACTTTAATTTAATATGGTTAAAATAAATTAGCGGAACTGTTTTATTTCCAATATCTACGATTGGTTTATTATTATTTTCGTAAGGTTCAATATGATGTTTCATTATCCTAAAAATTCAATTCATTTTTTAAAAATTTATATCCTTTTTTTGCATATTCATATGGATTAGCATTATTTGGATCTTGTTCTGCTTCTACAACTAACCATCCTTGATAATTGTTTTTATGAACAACTTCTGCCAATGGTTTCATTTCTATATCTCCATCACCAGGAACAGTGAAAACTCCATTTTTAACAGCCATTAAAAAACTAAGGTCATCTTTTAAAATTTCATTCATAACTTTTTCTCTTACATCCTTAAAATGAATATGTGAAGTTCGAGAAATATATTTATTGATCGCTAGGAGTGGATCTTCACCTACAAGATAAAAATGACCACAATCATAGTTTAAATTAACATACTTTTCGTCAGTTTCATTTAATAATCTGTCAACCTCAGATATCGATTCAATCATTGTACCTGCATGATGATGATAAGAAAGTTTAATCCCATATTCATTAAATGAAATTTTTCCTAATTCATTTAATCCTTTTATCAATTTATCCCATATTTCATTAGAAGCTATATTTCTTTTGGACAATGGAATATCATAGGCTCCATGTATGGAGTTTCCTGTCTCAGCACCCCCAATAACCTTTGCACCAAAAAAACTTAAAAAATCTATTTGCTTTATAAAATTACTTTTTA
>MDTC01055540.1_pt1 | contig 18184 bp, 22 predicted proteins | sample 811181 | NCBI WGS metagenome assembly MDTC01 (sample SAMN05326644, study PRJNA326480) | marine metagenome | isolation source: seawater | place: Pacific Ocean: North | collected 2011
ACTTTAATGAAGAAGTTACAGATGGTCTTGTTCTAGGTTTACAAGCACACAAGCAATCATATAATGATGAGGATTACCAACACGAAGCAGTGTATATTAATTATCAAAACAGTGCTGTGGCTCTTGGTACTAGATGGGAAGATGGTAATCTAATTTACAGAGCAGGATACGAATACGAAAAATTTAAAGTATCTATCGCTAATAGTATCAGAATGCCAAACTTATATGAAAGATTTGGCGATGACTGGGTATCTGCAAATCCTGACCTTGAAGCAGAGGATGGTAAAGGTATCGAGATGGCGTATGACTTTGTGCAAGTTTTCTATTATCACTTTGATGAGAGTATAGACTTTGATATGCAAGCATATAAATACATTAACACAGGTGGCTATATATCTCGAGGAATTAAATTTAATGAGCATCTATTATTTGATAATGGTGCTTTACATATGGCTGCACTGATCAATGATAGTGACCAACTTAGATCTGCTAAATATAAAATCAAGATATCTTGGTTTGGAATGGTAAATGGTTGGGACTACTTAATTGGTTATGTTGGTCAGTTTGAAAGAGGAGACGATTTCGATGGTTCTCCTATTGATAATGTGTCTACATTCGACTTTAACATCGGTAAATATATTGGTACAAAAACTAGAATCGGATTTCAAATATCAGATATACTTGATAGAGAATTCGAGATTCTACCTAACTATGGTGCAGGTGGCAGATCCTTTGCTATCAGCTTTGACCGTACTCTCTAAGAAAGAAACTCTATGAAAGTTGCTCTGATTACAGACACTCATTTTGGTGCACGTTCCGACTCTATTCCCTTTGATAACTTCTTTGAAAAATTCTACAAAGAGAAGTTTTTTCCAGAGTTAGAAAAACGTCAGATTAAAACTATTATCCATCTAGGGGATGTTTTCGATCGCCGAAAATTTATTAATTTCAATACATATAAAAGTTGTCGTGAATATTTCTTTGATAAAGTCGAGGAACTAGAAATCGATATGCATATGATTCCAGGAAATCACGATACATATTTTAAGAACACCAATGATGTTAATAGTCCTGAACTATTACTCAAAGATTATTCTTGTGTTCACATCTATCCTGAAGTGACCAAATTATCGTTTGATGGTAGAGATATATTATTCACACCATGGATTTGTTCAGACAATTATAAAGAAACGATGGAGGCAATCGATGCGACAGATGCAACAGTATGTTTTGGACACTATGAACTTGCTGGGTTCCAAATGTATAAAGGTCATGCAAACGACCATGGCATGGATCCAAAAATATTTGATAAATTCCAGCTTGTCTGCTCTGGTCATTTTCATCATCGTAGTAGCAACGGTAACATTACTTATCTTGGCAACCCTTATGAAATTACTTGGAGTGATTATGACGACCCTAGAGGATTTAACATTTATGATACAAGAACGAATGAATTGGAATTCATCCAAAACCCATTTAACATATTTCATAAATTCTATTACAACGACGCAGATAATTCTTCTGGAACAGATATCGATGCTATTGATTATTCTGCTATTACAGGTGGGTCTGTTAAGGTAGTTGTAGTACAAAAATCTGATTTCGGAAGGTTTGATGCCTTTATAGATAAACTCGAATCTTGTGATTTGATTGAGTTAAAAATTATCGAGGACTTCTCTGAGTTTGAAGACGATGCAATTGATACTGATAATCTAAATCTTGAAGACACAATAACATTACTAGATGAATACATTGATAACATCAACACTGATTTAGATAGAAAAAGACTGAAGGATGTTGTCAAAGGTCTATATGTAGAAGCCAAAAATTTATGATATACTTTGAAAAACTGCGGTGGAAAAACTTCCTCTCCACTGGTAATGCTTTCTCTGAGGTTGAGTTTACAAGATCTCCATCTACTCTTATTGTTGGTGATAATGGTGCAGGGAAGTCAACATTCCTAGATGCACTTTGTTTTGCATTGTTCAACAAACCTTTTAGAAACATAAATAAATCACAACTACTTAATTCTATCAATCAGAAAAATTTATTAGTTGAGGTTGAATTCCGTGTCGGTAAAAATGAATTCAAGGTAAGGCGTGGAGTAAAACCAAATCTATTTGAAGTCTATCGCAATGATGAGATGATTGATCAGGATGCTGCTCTAAGAGATACACAAAAACATCTTGAAGAGTCTATTCTGAATCTTAATTACAAATCATTTACACAGATCGTTATATTAGGAAGTGCATCGTTTACACCATTTATGCAACTTCCAGCACATATTCGGCGTGAGGTAATTGAAGATATCCTAGATATCCAGATATTCACAACGATGAATGGCTTGATGAAAGAAAGACTAACTGGTCTACAAGGAGAGATCCGAGATATCGAGTCAAAGGTAGAAGTCGCAAAACAAAAAGCGACAATACAAAAACAATATATTGAAACTTTAGAAAATAATAAAGCAGAAAAACTCGCACAAATCGAAGGAGAGATTAATGAGTTGGAGTCAAAGATCGAAGATGCTAAACAGGATACAAATGCAAAGTCGGAACAGGCGAAGAGTCTGGGGGATCCAACGGCAAAAAGAAGAAAACTCGAATCACTCCAAGAAAAATTCATCTCCCAAATAAAGAAAGCAAATAAGGAATTAGAATTCTATGACGAATACGATGAGTGTCCAACCTGTAAGCAAGGTTTACCCCACGAACACAAAACGACGATGCAATCAGAACGATCCGAGAAAATCAAAGAACTCGAAAAAGCATCGGGAGACATGTCAAAAGAATTTGACAAAGTTGATGTGCTGATAAAAGAATATCAAGATTTACAGGAAGAAATTATTGAGGCAAATAATGAGATTTCAACTAATCAAAAATATCTTCAACGCTTACATGCAGAGTTGGGCGATGCTCGAGGCAGGGTGGCTGATATCGAAACAGAGCAAGATAAACTCAAAGAACTCGCCAAAGAAGTAACATCAGCAAATAAAGAACGTGCTGATAAAAATGAAGAGATGCATTATATGCAGGCAGTGTCTTCACTTCTAAAAGATACTGGTATTAAGACTACAATTATTAAGCAATATCTTCCTGCAATAAATGCTTTGGCGAATAAATATCTTGCAGCGATGGATTTTTTCGTGAACTTCAACTTAGACGAGAAGTTTAATGAAACTATAAAATCGCGTGGACGCGATAAATTCTCATATGCCTCGTTTAGTGAGGGTGAGAAACAAAGAATCGATTTGGCATTATTGTTCACTTGGAGAACGATAGCCAAAATGAAAAACAGCGCAAGCACCAACTTATTAATTCTCGATGAGGTGTTTGATAGTTCCCTTGATAATAATGGGACAGATTATGTTATGACTTTGTTGAACACGATCGGTGAAGACACAAATGTATTTGTGATCAGTCATAAAGGCGATCAATTGTTCGACAAATTCAGGTCGGTTATTAAGTTCGAGAAACGACAAAATTATTCGGTAATGGTATAATGGAATTATTAAAAATAGGTGATGACTTTTTAAAGAGAGAACCAAAAGAGTTTGACTTTGAAAAGGAAGATGCAAAAGAGTTGTGTGATAAACTCTTTGAAAAACAAAAGGAATTAGGAGGGATTGGTCTCTCTGCTAACCAAGTCGGTATAGATGCAAAGGTATTTGTATTCGGCGATGGTGAGTCATTAAAAAGATATATTATCAATCCGATAATTATCGGTGTAAGTGATGAACAAATTGCTATGCAAGAAGGTTGTCTATCACTTCCCGAAGTTTTTTTGATGGTAAAAAGACCAGTATCGGTAACATTGAAATATCAAGATGTTGAAGGTGCAGATGTCGTGGAGGAGTTTCACGAGTTGGCAGCAAGAGTTGTACTGCATGAATATGACCATATGTTAGGTCAGAACTTCACACAAAGAGTTTCAAAGTTAAAGCTGGAACGTGCTATCAAGAAGATTAGAAAAAAGGTTATGAAAAGAATAAGAGCGCAAGCAAAGCTGATTGATCAGCACAATCTTGCAGGATAGGAGAATAAAATGTCTGACGATTATGATTTTGGTTTTACAATTGTAGATGAAGACGAACTTGGTGTCGGTAGTACCGCATCACAACCAGTCCAAGCGGAAGTATCCTCTGATCAGATGGATGCTATTATGGACAAACTTGAACAGCTGGAGTCGAGAATACTTACAGCTGATAACTCAGGGATGATAAATGAGCATCGTGCTTTAGTCGAGCAAGATGTTGCAGGTAAATTAAGGGATGTAGAGGATCTTATCCTCCCATTACTATTGAACCTGAAGAAGAATCCTGAGAAAGACTATATCAAATGGGCTAACAGAACCGTTATTATTGATAAACAGATTGAAAAAATCAAAGCAATCACAAGATATTTCGAGCGTTTAAGCTAAAATACTGATATTTTTTTGCAAAAAAAGCAAAAAAACGCTTGACATTTTCCTCAAAATAAGCGAGAATAGGTATAAGAGTTGAGGAGAACCTAATGGAAATATCGCAAAAATCTACGTTAGCTAAATTACTGGCTACTGAGAATATTACGTTAGAGCATAAGAACGTACCGACTGCTTATTTCGATCTGAAAGAGCGTAAGGTCGTTCTTCCTGTTTTCAAAAAAGAAATGTCTGCTGACCTTTATGACCTTTTGATTGGTCATGAAGTCAGTCACGCATTGAACACTCCCCTAGACGGATGGCACGACAATGCTTCTGCTAAAGGTCGTGGCTACAAATCATTCCTGAACGTAGTTGAAGATGCTCGTATCGAGCGTGATATCAAAAAGCGTTTTCCAGGACTCACAAAAAGTTTCTACAGAGGATATCGTGAATTATACGAGTTGGATTTCTTCGGCATCGGCGATCGCGATATCAACACTTTCCCTCTAATCGATCGTATTAATCTATTCTTCAAGGTTGGTCAGTTTGCCAATGTTGAATTCACTGATGATGAGCAAGTCTTTGTTGACCGTATTACAAATGCTGAAACTTGGGAAGATGTCGTGGCTATCGCTAATGACCTATATGGTAAAGCTAAAGATGAACAGGATGAAGAAGAAGAAAACGTAACCACTGGTGGTAACGGTGATGAAGGCGAAGAGGGTGACCAAGAAGTTCCTGACATGCCTATGGAATCATCTGACTCTGATACTGAAGAAGATCCTGAAGAAGAAGAAGAGCAGGATGGCAGTGGTAATCCTAGCGATGAAGAGTCTGATAATGAAGATGGTGAACAGCAAGAAAGTGATGAAGAATCTGATGAAGAGTCTGAAAGTTCTACGATGGATGAATTTGAAGATGATAATGGTGAAGAACCTGCTTCTATCACTGATCAAAATTTTCGTAAGAATGAGGACAAACTTGTTGATGCTGGTTCTCCTGAAATGTTTTGGGTAAACTTCCCTAAACTTGATCACAAAAAATTCATTAATCTAAACCCATGGGATTCTATTGAAGAAGATCTTAGAAAAAGTATTACTTTCAATCTGTATGATAAAGAATATGATGGTTGTTACACTTCTGAATGCAGAGCAATTGATTTTGATGATGCAGTTGAAAAAATGAATAATGTGTTCAACAAAAAGAATCGTGCTTATATCAATATGATGGTCAATCAGTTTGAGTCTAAACGTAAAGCTAAGTCTTTGATGAAAGCACGTGAGAACAAAACTGGTGAATTGAATATGGATAAGTTGTGGGCAACTAAGTTGACTGAGGATGTTTTCCTATCGACTACTGTTGTTCCTGATGGTAAAAATCACGGTATGCTTATGGCTATCGACTTCTCTGGATCCATGTGGAATAAAATGGCTGGTACTATTGAGCAGTTGCTAGTCCAGATTGCCTTCTGTAAAAAAGTAAACATTCCTTTTGAGGTTTACTCTTTCACTAATAATCGTGGCAATGACAAAATAAAGCATGCAATTGATAATCAGAAGAAAGGTGACCTTCAGCTGGTTGATCAAGACTTGCATATTATGCGTCTTATCCACTCTGGTGCTGGTAAGAATGAATACAAGAAAGCATTTAACATGCTCTTGGTTATGATGTCTGGTTACTCTTCTTACAAAAACCGTCAAGAGGGTGAACCGTTCTGTGACAGTTACAGCTTCCCTCGTGATTTGAATCTTGGCGGTACACCTCTTGACCATATGGCTCTGTTGATGAGACCTATCGCGTTGGAGTTTCGTAAGAACTACGGTATTGATGTCTTGAATACTTTATTCCTGACTGATGGCGGTAACACTGGTGCACTCGGTATGGGTGAGGTTGATGATTCTGGTGGTTACAAGTGGAGAAAAACTGCTCGTGATGTCTATGCTCCAAATGGTGCAGTGGTCGCTATCCGTGAAAATGGTATGACGACTCTTGGTAATCCTTCTGGACATATGTGGCAGAAAAGATTCTCTGATCAGGTTTGTGAAGCTGTGATTGCTCACTATGACAGGACAACTGGTTCTAGGACTGTAAACTACTTCCTTGGTGAAAACAATAAACATCGTAACAAACAGATATGGCAGGATGTCAAAGGTTGGTCTTTTGAGAAAGATGCCGAGTTTGCTGATGAATGGAGAAAGAACTGGTTGGGTGATGGTTTCCTAGAGGTTAATGGTATGAATGGTTTTGCTAATGCATTCATCCTGAAATCTTCAGATCTTGGTCATGATGAAGAACTTGAAATCGCTGGTGATGCAGAAAACAAAGGTGCACTGCTTCGTGGGTTCAAAAAGTTTCAGAAAAACAAGACTAATTCTAGGAAATTTTTATCTAAATTTATTGAAAAAATCGCTTGACTTTTGGAGTAAAATAAGCGAGAATAGAGTATTACTTAATGAGAGAGGTATATTATGAGTAAAGTAAATCGTGAGATCTTGATAAACGCTCTGGGTGAGCAGAATCAAGAAACCTTTACGCGACCAGAGGTCGCTAAAATTGTCGAGGATCTCGGCATTTCTTATCCGCACTGGTTCTTTAGAGAGAACAAAATCGGTTACAATAAATACGCTGTTGATGTAGCAGGACTAAAAGTCGTGGCGAGTAATCCTACTCCCCAGTCTGCACCTGCTCCAGTCGAGGATGCTAAGATTGTGACCCAAGCAAAACTTGCGGTTCAAGTTGATAACCTAATTCCTGTGGTTGACCCAACGTATGTCGCGTTTGGTTTCCACAGAGATCTGACCAAGATTATTAAGTCTGGTCTATTTTATCCCACGTTTATTTCTGGTCTGTCTGGTAACGGTAAGACCACTATGGTTGAGCAGATCTGTGCTAAGACCAAGCGTGAGGCAATCCGTGTCAATATCTCTGTTGAGACTGACGAGGATGATTTGATTGGTGGTAATACTCTGGTCGATGGTAACGTAGTTTACCGTGAAGGTCCAGTGCTTACTGCTATGAAGCGTGGTGCGGTTCTAATTCTTGATGAGTTGGATCGTGGCTCTAACAAGCTGATGTGTCTTCAAGCGATCCTTGAAGGTAAACCATACTTCAATAAAAAGACTGGTGAGATGGTTGCTCCGTCTGCTGGTTTTAACGTCATTGCGACTGCTAATACTAAGGGTCGTGGATCTGATGATGGTAAGTTTATCTCTGCCCAGATCCTTGATGAAGCATTCCTAGAAAGGTTTGCTATTACTGTTGAGCAACAGTTCCCTTCTGAAGCACAAGAGAAAAAGATTGTGCTCGGTAAGATGGGTAAAGTTGGTAAAGTCGATGAAGACTTTGCTGAGAAACTTGTCCGTTGGGCAGATGTGATCAGAAAAACCTTCTCTGAAGGTGCTATTGATGACCTTGTTTCTACTCGTAGGATTGAGCATATCGTGAATGCTTACGCTATGTTCGATAATAGGCTGAAAGCCATCGAGTTATGTGTTAATCGTTTTGACGAAGATACTCGTGCTGCCTTCATTGACCTTTACACTAAGGTTGATGCTGGTCTCCACGAGGATGATGAACTTGTCGTTGATCAACCGAGCGAAGATGACTCGGTTGACTCCGACTTCTAAGAGAAAGTGATTAATGAATGGCTTATCTACCAAACAAAGCAGCGGTCTATAAGTATAATTTGGAGAAACGAATGTCAAAAAGTATGGAAATAACACCACAAGAATATGGACTTGTTGACTACAAATATAATGAGGGTGATAATATTGCCCAACTTCAAGCGTATGTCGACGCCACTTATGGTGAACATTATTCCGTCAATAAGTTTCAAGCCACCGAGTTTATAATCGATGGTGGTCATGGTGAAGGGTTTTGTATTGGAAACATTATGAAATATGCCCAACGCTATGGCAAGAAAGATGGATATAATCGCAAGGATCTGATGAAGGTCTTGCATTATGCCTTGATTGCACTTCATGTCCATGATATGGAACACGAAGATGGCTAAAGTTTTGGTCGCTATCCTGACCAATGGGAAACCTGAGAAGTTAGTTCGCTGTTTGCAGTCCGTGAACTCAAACTCCTCTCCTCACGAGCGGATTGTCGTTATTAATACTCAAGATAGCGACTATCTTTCTCAGGCGACCCAACTTTCTTTTGATCACGGATTTCCAGTAAAGATTACAGAGTCCAATGGCACTCCTGGATTTGGGAAAAATTCTGTGCTCAAAACATTCCTTGAGACTGATGCAGATTATCTACTTCAGATCGATGGGGATGATTATATTTCAGACACGTGTGTTGCTCGATTACATGAGGAGATCGAGAACAATGAGTTTGATGTTGCATGCCTTACAAATGGCTATGCACTTTCCCCAACTGGGAAACAGATTACATTAGAGCAGATAGAGAGTCTGCCAAAGATTTTACGACTCGGATCTAAATGGGATAAAGAAGAACTGGATTTCTATTATAGATATAAAGAGTTTATTCGTTCGCAGACACTGAATGGTGAACCATTCAATCGGTATCTCCTGATCAGTCGTAAAGCTGCAAAGATAAAATTCAATGAGAACCTCGACATAGCAGAGGATCTTTTACATTTCCTTCAGATTAAAAATGTTATGAAGGTGCACGAAGTTTCTTCTAACGAAGATGACTTCCTGTATATGTATGACTTTTCCGATGATGGACAGGTCATGAATTCAATCAAAGATAAAAGTATGTTAAAAAATATACGAGCGATGATGTTAGAATATAATACTATGAATATGCAACAACCACAACAACAACAAGATCTTCCTACAGAGGAAGAACTCAAAGAACTTAAAAAGCAACAACAAGATCCAAGGCATAATCAAGAGTGAATAGAGTCGCAATCACAGGTATTGGCATTGTTGATAATCTGGGGACAAATCCAAATGAATGTTTCCAGAATATGATTACAGATGATTATGTCCATCCAATAGATTATGAAACTGAGATTGAGTCGCTCAAAGGATTGAAATGTTTTAAAACACGTGAACCTGAATGGATAGTTCCAGAAGGTATGCGTGTGCCATTACATAACTCTTTGACGGTAGCATCTAAGAATGCTTTACACGTCATACAACAAGCAACTGAACATATGGGAAGAGTTTGCAAGGGTGTTGATTATACTCGCTCAACCAATGTGGCAGTTGTATTCAGTTCCCTTGCTGCAAAACCGCAGACTGAAGCTGGACCATTTGTTGATAAGTTGAGAGGTGGCAAACGTCTATCTCCTCGAACTGCTGTTCAATATCTAAATGACTTTACAGCTGGATTGATCAGTCAAACATTTGACTTTCGTGGAGCATGTGTCAGTATGGATGCTGCATGTGCAACTGGTTTATACTCGATTGATTACGCTATGCATCTGCTCAAGACTCACGACTATGTCGTTGTCGGCGGTACAGATACTCCAGCAGTTGACGATGATATGTATTTGTTTAATCAGTTGGGTGCACTTGGTACAAAGTCCAGCCCATTCGATAAAACTCGAGATGGGTTTATTATGGGCGAGGGTGCAGGATGTTTGATGTTGGAGAAAGAACATAACGCTATTGCTCGTGGAGCAGATATTCTTGGATACATTCATACAGTATCACATCATACAGATGGACAACTAGGATCTCCAACTTCTCCTGATTTGAGTATGACTGGAGCAATATCTTCTATGAGAGAAGCTACCTCTGGTCTTGATAAAGATAGAATTGGTTTTGTAAATGCTCATGGCACATCAACTCCTGTTGGTGATGATTTAGAATATGGAGCCATACAACAAGTCATTCCTGAAACTCCTGTAATAAGTTTCAAGTCTAAGATTGGTCATTCACTCGCATCGAGTGGTATCAATGAAACAATATATTCGTTAATGTGTTTACAAAACTCAGTAATACCGAAAAATTTTAATATTGATGAGTGTGATTTAGAATTTGTCTATAAATATTCTCAGAAACTCAATAAAAATTTAGCGGTAAAGAATTCATTTGCCTTTGGTGGCAAATCTTCTACACTGGTTTTGGAAGTATGATAACAGAATATATTGGTAAGCGTACAGGATATTTACACACGATAGTATATATCGCGTGCACCTTACTGACATTAGTCTATCTTCCTACATTATCGTTCCTACAATTTTTATGTTGGGCGATAGGCACAAATCTTCTGGTAGGATATTTGATATCAGGATTTCAACATAGGTATTGTTCACATAAGTCGTGGCAACCCAGTCGATTTGTCGAGGGATTAAGTGTATTCCTTACAACATTCTTTTTGCTCACTCCCTGTATGGGTTGGGCATCAGTCCACAGACTTCATCACAGGTACACAGATACAGAAAAGGATCCACATGGAAACGTACATAGTATTTTCGATAATTTTATGGTATTCAATATTAGTCCTCCAGTAACATCAATCCCTAGATGGATGATCAGAGATAGACTGTATGGTTTTCAAGCAAGATATTATTGGGAGATCGGTTTGCTCTCTGGAGCATTAATGTTTTTACTTGGTTATGGTATGTTATGGGCATCGGTAATAGCAGTGGCATATATTTTTCAAGTTACATTAAATATTCTCGGACATCCTGAGAGGAGTCCAGTTAACAATGCATTATTGTCTGTGTTATATAGCGGTGAATTATATCATAAGAATCATCATCAGAAACCAGCTAGACCACAGTTCGGTTTGATAGATGCGCCATACCAATTTTTTATAAGGTTTCTGGATGTTCGTAAGGATAGATAGTCAATCTAAAATAGATAACAAATTATTTGATATGTGTGAGAGTGCTCATCAAAGTAAAGATCCAACTGCTAAGAATATAGAAAGGCGTGGCTGGATAAATCGACCTGAAACATTATTGCATCAAATATTTAAACAAAAGGTTTATGATGAAGGTGGATATTTTGCTTATGAAGAAGGTTCAAGATATCTGGGTGGAATGGGATTCTATCCATTTGAAGAAGATAAAAATATATTCGTTTGTCCAGTAAGATTATATGTTACTCCAGACCTTAGTTTGAAAAAAAGTATGAGAGTAATTCAACAACTGGTGGCACATGTAGTGAACCATGCAAAAGATAATTATCGTGCTATGATATTTTTTGTAAATGAACATAACAAATGGAGATTGAAAAGTATGCCACATACAGTCAATCCTAAAAAAAATCCATATGCTGTGTTCCCGAATCTGGAGACAAAGCAGTATGATAAAACGGTGTCATATAAATTTACTGATCAGACTGCAGTCTATCTTGATTACAGCGATTATGAAAAAGAGATTTTAAAATGTCTAAAAAAAATTACTATTTAGATTACATTATAGTCCGTAAGGATTTATCCCATGTATTTGGTGCTTCTAATTTTAATCCAATTATTCATGAGATGATAGCAGAAGCGGAAAAGATATATGCCGAAACTGGTGCAGAAAAAACTTATGATATGTCTCATGATGGAAAGATTTTAACAATTACAGTAAAATTCAAAACTCTTGAGAGTCGAGATGCTGTTGTTAAATTGTGGCATGACAATGTCGCAAAACAAAAGGAATTTGTAGATGACCACGATCATCTCGAATTTGATGTGAAAATTTATGAAACTGATGCTTGACATTTTAGTTGAGTTGATGTATTATAATGACAATATTTGAAAGAAAGAGGAAACTATATTATGAATATTTCAAAACCAACACTTGAAGTCTTAAAAAACTTCGCAACTATTAACACGAACATCCTAGTTCGTGAAGGTAATACTCTTGCCACTATTTCTAATGGTAAGAACATATTCTCTCGAGCCACAGTGACCGAGTCCTTCAGTAAGGAATTCGCGATTTATGACCTCAACTCATTGTTGGGTTTGCTCACATTCACTGAGAATCCTGATCTGGATCTTGGCGACGAGAGTCTTAAAATCAACAGCGGTGGTGCAGAGTTCGAGTATTTCTATGCCGATCCTAGCATCATCGTTGCTGCACCTGACAAGACTATTGAAGTCGATAACTTTTATGAGTTTGAGATGAGCAAAGATGAAGTCACGAATATTACTCGTGCTGCATCTGTAATCAGTGCACCTGTACTGAGTGTTGTCGGTAAAGATGGTAAAGTTACTTTGTCTGTTGGCGATCCGTCAACTCCTAGAAGTAATACTTTCCGTCAAGTAATTGGTGAGACTGACAAAGAATTTGATTGCAGACTCGCTGTCGAGAACTTCAAAGTGATTGCAGATACTTACAAAGTGGTATTGTCACAGAAGAAGTTTATGTTCCTCGAGAACAAATCAGGTTCAATGAAATACTGGTTGGCTCTCGAACCTAACTCAGTAATCTAACGGAGATTAGAATGCCTTTATTTCCTCACCGCATTCCCAATGTGGTACATCATGTCCGCGTAAAAGACGAGGACGGCAATTTTGAGTGGACTCATCCGACTTCACATGAGATTGTAGGACGTGGGAAGAATATCATCTTCTCACTTCCTGGAGCATTTACACCAACTTGCTCTACTTATCAGCTTCCTGATTTTGAGAAACTATTTCCAAAGTTTCAGGAACACGGTATTGAAAATATTTTTTGCCTATCAGTAAATGATACATTTGTCATGAACTGCTGGGCAAAAGATCAGAATCTGAAACATGTCAAAGTCATCCCTGATGGCTCTGGTCAGTTTACAGGTTCAATGGGTATGGACGTTTACAAAGATAATATTGGTTTTGGTGTTCGTTCTTGGCGATATGCAATTATCGTAGAGAACTTTGAAATCACAAAACAGTTTGTTGAACGTGGTTTCATGCATAATGCTGAAGACGATCCATACGGTGTTTCATCGCCACAAAACATTCTTGACTTTTTAGATGGTAAAGAGTATGATGCTGGTGGTGAACAATTGCAATTGAACCTCTCAGACGGAGTGGGTTCAGAAGATAAAATCGGATAGGAGTATTATATGATAAAAGATGAATTTCTCTGGGTTGAAAAATACAGACCACAAAAACTGAGCGAGTGTGTCCTTCCCTCCTCTCTCTTGGATACATTCCAACAGTTCGTGGACGCTGGAGAGATTTCAAATCTATTATTATGTGGTACTGCTGGCACGGGAAAAACGACGGTTGCTCGTGCGTTGTGTAACGAATTAGGATGTGACTATATTATTATAAATGGCTCTGAGGAGTCTGGCATTGATGTTCTTCGTACGAAGATAAAAGACTTTGCCAGTACTGTTTCCTTTGAAGGAAAGCCGAAGGTAGTCATTCTTGACGAAGCAGATTATCTGAATCCAAATTCGACACAACCTGCTCTCCGTGCATTCATTGAAGAGTTTTCTTCAAACTGTCGGTTCATATTCACCTGTAATTTCCGCAACAGGATTATTGAACCACTGCATAGTCGAACTACGGTCATCGATTTCAAACTTGGTAAGTCTGACCGACAAAAGATGGCATCACGTTTTATGAAACGTATGACATCTATTCTAGATGGTGAAGGTGTAGGATATTCTGAAAAAGTCCTTGCTGAACTTCTGATGAAGCACTTCCCAGACTATCGACGTGTACTTAATGAATTGCAACGGTATAGTGTGTCTGGAAATATTGACGAGGGGATTTTATCTAATCTCTCCGAAGTCAATACCAAAGCACTTATTGATAGTCTGCGAGATAAAGACTGGAAGAAGATGCGACAATGGGTTGCCAACAATGTTGATGCAGATCCACAAGGCGTGTATCGTAAAATATATGATACACTAATTGATAAAGTTGCACAAGTTCCCCAGTTGGTTTTACTTATCGCAGACTATCAATACAAAGCAGCATTTGTTGCTGATCAGGAAATTAATCTTACAGCATGTCTAACGGAAATTATGGCTAATGTTGAATTTAGAAGTTGATATAAAAAATGCAAATGAAACTACTGCTGAACTCGTCGCAGAGGCAGTGTTAGAAAATCTAATTGTAGTAATTAAAAATCAAGACCTCACTCCAGAGGAACAAGTTCGCTTCTGTAAAATGATTGGTCAAGTTGAAGACTATCATGAAAATGAACTTGTAAAAGATTTTACAAAACCAATCGCACTTACTCAAAATGTTCTCCGTGTAACAGGAGAAAAAGATGAAGATGGTAATGAAGGGTTATTTGGTCATGCATCAGAATTAGACTGGCATGCAAATCAAGTATCTCGACACGACAGATATCCTCTTATATGGTTATATGCTGTCAAAGGTAGTGAAGGTTCTCAAACCAGTTGGTTAAATATGGCTAAAGTTTGGGAAGCATTAAGTGAGGAACAAAAAGAAATTGCAAAGACAAAACAAATTTGGTGTGGATATGAAAAAGGTCGTGTAAGTGAAAGTGGATATTTTCTCGACCACGTTGGTGAAAAACCACATAACATATATCATAAAAATGCAGCAGGTGTTGAAGGTTTATTTTTTCCATTCTTACAAATATTCAATGAAGAATGGGATCCATTTTTTGATGAATTAAAAGAGATTGCACTCGATCCATACTTTCAATATCATCACTTCTGGAAAGATGGTGATATCGTGATCAGTGAACAATGGCTCTCATTGCATAAACGCTGGGAGTTTGAACATATGGATAAAAGATTATTGCATAGAATTGCATTTGACTACAGGAATATAATATGACACCAGAAGAAATACAAGGTTACTTAGTAATATTTACACCACTGATTATGACTATCGTTGCTATGAGTATTTTTACTTTACAAGATAAGAAGATTAAAACTTATAGACTCGGTGACATAGTAAAAGACCAAGCACCCAAAATAACTCCAGGAAAATTTGACATGCAGGGTACGGTGCAATATACTAAAGGTGACAATACATAATGCTAGAAGGAATGGGCGACCCAGTCGTAAAGGTCGATGAAGAAGAATTTAAAGTAAAGAAAAAGGCAATCAGTCCTTTTGATTTTGTCAATGCAATCCATCACACCAAAGCTGATATGATTGTTGATGACTGGTCTGAAAAACAATACAATCCATACATCGTAAACAAAGCATTGAGTTATGGTGCAGATACGGTCATCGCTTGTAATGAAATGAACAGCAGACCACACATTGAAAAAAGACCACAGTTTGATTTTCTCAAAGCAGTTGTCCGTCCAAAGAAAAGATTTAACAAGTGGTTAAAGCCAGTAAAAGAAGAAGATCTAGAAGTTGTGAAAGAATGGTATGGCTACAACAATACTCTTGCAGCATCTGCTCTCAGAATATTGACTCCTGATCAGCTTGAAATAATTAAGAAGAAATTAGAAAGGGGTGGTTGATAACCAACCATTGCTCTGAAACTTTTTCTTCACAGTTTCAAATTTATCCATAAACATTATTTGCAGAGCAACACTCTTGCCATTATAATGCTCATGTGTTGGCTCGTCAAAATGTCCAGCGTTATGTATCTTTGACATATTAAGTAGACTTGGGCATCTAAGTTTTTTATAGTCTACAGTAAATAAAACATCATTCTCGTCATAAGAATTATAGAATTTAGTCGGTCTATAAAATGCATAATCAGGATATAAAGGTATATTTACATTCGTGGTTGCACCAATCTTAGGATCTGTATGTAATGGTAAAGCATCTTTGTCATCCAGAGATAACAATATTCTAAAACTATCGCCACCATAACGATGTACTATTTCTTGAATGGTACTTAATAATGACTCGTTTGCAACTTGAGTTATGGTCATTGAGTGGATAGCAGACCAGTTTTGCCAACTGTCAGACTTTATACCTTTTTGTGCTTGTTTCAACCAAGCACTAAAATATTCTGTTTGTAATTCATCGAGGTCTTGAGGATATTCTTCTATAAACTTTTGATAATCCTCATGGAGAGCATCGGCTGCATCTGCACTTGACATCTCCATACATTTGTCTGCCATGACTTGTAATATTCGTTTTTCTTCAGGAGAAGTTAAATCTTTACAAGGATAGAAGTATTGATGCTTTGCTGACATACTGATATTTATAAATAAATCCAGAATAGTCCAAAACAATACTAATAAAGGATTTATAATGAGTGAAGATTTCTTCCAGATAGATTACTCTGGATATGCTCCGCTTGAAATCGAATTAAAAAATGCTGATGACTTTCTCAAAATCAGAGAAACCTTATCGCGTATTGGCGTAGCATCCAGAAAAGAAAAAGTTTTATACCAGTCTTGTCACATATTGCACAAGAAAGGTCGTTATTTCATCACACACTTCAAAGAGTTATTTGCGCTTGATGGTAAGGCAGCTGACTTCGGAGAGGGTGATTTAGAGAGACGTAATACAATCGCTAAATTACTTTCAGATTGGGGTCTGATGAAAATAGTATCTGAGGAGAAGCATGCAAACCAAGCACCTTTATCTCAGATTAAGGTTCTCGCATTTAAAGAAAAAAATGACTGGGAATTGATCACAAAATATAATATCGGCAAAAAATAACAAAAAAATACTTGAAATTTTTTGATTAGTTATTATATATAGAGTGTACGCCGAAAAAGGGTACACATTTTACTAACTCGCTTAATTAAGGAGGAAAACAATATGGTAGTTCGTAAATTTAAAGCAACAGACCTGCATGAAATTGCAAGTCAAATCTCACCGTTCACAATAGGGTTTGATCGAGTATTCGATAATCTAAACTCTGTCGCTGAACTTTCTAATAATTACCCACCTTACAACATCGTTGATGTCGGTGCAGGCAAATACATTATTGAGTTTGCAGCAGCTGGTTTCAAGGAAGATGAACTGACGGTAACGCAAGTTCCTGAAGGAAACAAACTTGTTGTGCAAGGTGTGCAGAGTAAAGAGGATGAGCGCAAGTATGTCCATCAGGGCATTGCAGCCAGAAACTTTACTAAGACTTTTGCATTGAACCAAGATGTTCAGGTAACTGGAGCAGCACTCGTAGATGGTGTGTTGAATATCCAGCTTGAACATATTGTGCCAGATGAAAGAAAGCCAAAAGAAATTAAAATTGGCAAAACTTTTTTGCAAGAGTAGATAAATAATCGGGAGGGCAATAATGCCCTCCCAACTTTATAGGAATATATTATGAGTGAAAAAGTCACACCCAAACAAGTACAAATCTTAAAATTATCTTCAGGCGAAGAAATCATCGGTCAAGTTACCGACCTCGTTGTCGAAGAAAGACAAATCATCGTTATGGAAAAACCTGCTGTTATTGTTTTACAACCAACAGAAAATGGCGGTAAATTCAGTATCGGTCTTGCACCATATGCACCATATGCAGTAGATAACACAATTCATCTTATGCCTAACCATGTGATTGGTGTCATGCAACCGACTAAGCAACTCCTCGATGAATACAATGCTCACTACGGATCGAGTCTGATCACACCAAAGAAAAAAGAGATAATCACATAATCGTCCTTGACATTTTTGTCTAAATGAGGCATAATGGACTCATGTCTGAATTCTATACATATTGCTGGCAGTATGGCAAAAACGTACTGACCAGAGGGTATCGCGATGGTAAACCTTTTACTGAACGTGACCCAAAATTCAAACCGAAGCTGTATGTTCGCTCAAACGAAGAATCAGATATCAAAGGTTTGTATGGTGAACAGCTGAAAGAAATCGAGTTTGGCGATGCTGCCGACTGTCGAGAATTTCTAGAAAAGTATAAAGGGATTGAGAATTATCCCATATACGGACAAACAGATCTCACCTATCAATATCTCTCTGAAAAATATCCAGAAGATATTCCCTTTGATATGTCTGTGATGAACATA
>MDTC01079631.1_pt1 | contig 18183 bp, 17 predicted proteins | sample 811181 | NCBI WGS metagenome assembly MDTC01 (sample SAMN05326644, study PRJNA326480) | marine metagenome | isolation source: seawater | place: Pacific Ocean: North | collected 2011
ATATAGACCTTAAATATGAAAAGAAAAGCTAAAATAAATATTGATTTAGAACTTGATGAAAATAATGTGCCTGAAAATATTAACTGGCACGCCTCTGATAGTGACTTTAAGAATAAAGATGCAAAAGCTATATCTCTCTCAATTTGGGATGGGGTAGATAAAAGCACCTTAAAAATTAACCTTTGGACTAAGGAAATGATGGCTGAAGAAATGAAATTCTTTACAATTCAAATGTTGGATTCTCTAGGCGATAATTATTTAAAATCAGTTGGTGACAAAAAGACTTCAAAATTAATTAAAAATTTTGCAAAAGAGCTAGGTAAAAAAATTGATATTGTCAAGTAAGCCTTTTTAAATATTCAAAGTAGTCCTGATTTAGACATTTAATTCGATTTATTATTTTATTTCTTCCTTTTTTTTTCTTTGTTGACGTGACAATTGTTTCAGGAATATTAATCCAATCGTGTTCTCTCATATGAGCATCATATTTTTTTATCATCAAATCAATAGAGCTTTTACTTAACTTGTCACATTTTGTAAATGTTCGGATAAAATAAATTTCATTTTGAACTAGCCACGCCATCTTTTCTAAATCGATTTTTTGAGGACTAATTCTAATATCTACAAGATAAAATACGCACACCAGTTGATCACCTATCTCTTTTAAATAATTGTTGTTTCTGAGCGAGATTTCTTCTCTCTTTTTTTTACTCAATTTAGCATACCCATATCCAGGCAAATCCACTAGGTTCCAATTGTAGTTTACTTCGAAATAATTTATTAACTGGGTTTTCCCAGGTTTGGATGAGGTATATGCTATTTTTTGACCAGTTATAAAATTTATAAGTGAGGATTTTCCCACATTTGATCTACCTACAAATGCGTATTCGGGTATTTTGTTTTTTACACAATCCAAAACAGAGGATCTTGAATTGATGTTTGTTATTTTGAATTCCATAACTTATTTGGCAAGCCACTCTAAAAGAATTTTATTAAACTCGTCAGGCTTTTCAATCATTGGAGCGTGCCCGCATTTATCAATCCAGAATAGTTCAGAATCAGGAATTTCATCATGAAACTCCATCCCAACTTTTGGTGGAGTGACAACATCATTTTTTCCCCAAATAATGCAAGTTTTTTGTTTTATTTTTGGTAAATCTTCCTTCATATTATGCCTTATGGCTGACTTTGCCATCATCAAGACACGAATTAATTTTTCCTTATTATTAACAATTTCAAAAACTTCATCAACAAGCTCTTTTTTAGCTTTTTTGGGATTGAAAAAAACCTCTTCTGTTTTCTCTTTGATGTAATCGTAGCTCCCTCTTCTGGGAAATTTTCCACCCAAAGTATTTTCATAGAGTCCAGAACTGCCAGATAGTATTAACCTTTTCACAACATCAGGTCTTCTTAAAGCCAGTATTAGTCCAATGTGCCCGCCTAGTGAATTTCCAAGTAATGTACATTTTCCGATTTCGAGATCATCCATAAAATTGTTAATAAAGTCGGCAAGTTTATTAACATTGGTTTTTAAAACCGGAAGTGAGTAAAGTGGGAGCATTGGAAGAATTACTCGGTATCCAAATTTTGGCAAATTTTCTAATGTCGATTCAAAATTACTGACAGCACCCATCAGTCCGTGTAGTAAAATAACAACTTCACCTTCACCTTTCTCTACATAATTATATTTTTTATTCATTCAAAAATTTTTATGCAATATATATTTTATTATAATAAGAATTCATACTTCATCTATAGTTATTAACATGCAAAAGTGTAAAATGTTAATATATTGTTAGTTCTTTGTGAAAAAAAATAAGTGGTATAAAGTGGTATAAAGTGGGTCTAAAAGTTTAGTTTTGTTTAGAAATTAAACATAAAGTGTTAAAATGAGTTCGTATTTAATTGGTGTACACCAGTGCAAATTAGATTCAAAGAATAGGTTCATGATTCCAAAGGCCTTCAAAAAACAGCTAAGATCATCAGTTGATAGTCCTTTTGTATTAAAGCGAAGTGTTTTCCATAAATGTTTAGAATTATATACAATGAATGAGTGGGACAAAGTTGTTTTCAGGATAAATAAGTTAAATCGCTTTGTTAAAAAAAATAATGATTTCATTCGAATGTTTACAGCAGGTGTAAAGTTGATTGACTTAGATAGTACTGGAAGGATGTTATTACCTAAAGATTTACAGAAATATGCGAAAATTAGTAAAGAAATAGTATTGTCAAGCTCAGGAAATATGATTGAAATATGGGATAATTCAAGATATGAGTCAATTATAAATAATGCCAAGATAGATTTTGCGTCTCTCGCAGAGGATGTAATGGGTTCTAAAGATTTTAATGATGAATAATTATCACCAGAGTGTACTTTTGGAAAGTTCTATTAGTGGACTAAACATTCAACCAAATGGAACCTATGTTGATGCAACGTTTGGAGGCGGGGGGCATTCAAGGATGATTTTAAAAAAACTCTTTGGAGGCAAATTATTTGCTTTTGATATGGATAATGATTGTTTAGTGAACAGAATAGGAGATGATGATAGATTTAAAATAGTTAAATCAAATTTTAAATATATTAATAAAAATTTATTTGCTGAAGGTGTCAAATTAGTTGATGGTATAATTGCTGATTTGGGAGTTTCATCTTTTCAATTTTCAGATAATGGAAGAGGCTTTTCAATAAAATTTGATGCTCCTTTAGATATGAGAATGGATGTTAACTCAAAAATAGACGCCAAATATGTTGTAAATAATTATAGTAAGATTGAGTTAAATAAAATTTTTAAAGAGCATTCTGATTTTAAAAAAACCGATCTAATCTCCCAAAAAATTATAAATAAAAGAAGAAGAAAAAGAATTGAAACGACATTTGAGTTAATCAATATCTTTTCTAGCGATTTTGAAAGTAACTACGGCACTAAGTTTTTCGCTAGACTTTTTCAAGCAATAAGAATAGAAGTTAACGACGAATTAAACTCACTAAGGACATTTTTGATTCAAACTAAATCACTACTTAAAAGAGGGGGTAGATTAGTGGTCATTTCATATCACTCCCATGAGGATAGACTTGTAAAGAAATTTATGAATTATGGTTCTTTTTTAAACATACCAGAAAAGGATTTCTTTGGAAATCAAAAGATTTACTTTAAACAACTGACCAAAAAACCCATTACACCCTCAAAAGAAGAGTTATTTAACAATAATAAATCAAGAAGCGCTAAACTAAGAATTTGTGAAAAAATATAAACAAACATTACTACAAAAAATTAAACAAAATGAATTTTTTAAGAATTCTGGCCTATTCAATATTCGTTCATTTATTTTCTTATTTACTACATACTCACTGATAAGCGTGTGGTTATCAAGTATTTCGTCTGATAAAGACAAAAAAATAAATTATTTAAAAGAAAAATCTAAAAAAGTTAAAACAGAGTATATTTCTAAAAGAGCAACTCTTATTAACCTAACCAACAGGACTAATTTATTAGAAAGGGCATCCGAGTTTGATTTTTTTTCACCAAGTGAACCAATAACTGTAATTAAGCTAAATGATGAGAGTTAGATATCCATATAGACTCATAACACTAGTCTTGTTAATATTTTTACTGAGCATTTCAATTTTGCTTAAAATCATTTCTGTTATAAATGATCCAGCTTACGAGGCTGTTGATCACCTGAAAGATGTCAAAGTCAAAGCAGAAAGAGGAAACATATATTCCAAGGAACATAAGTTGCTTGCAGTTACAACAAACTCATATGATGTCCATTTTGATGGAACATATCTTAAAGCTAGTAGGTACGAGCTTGGAACACTAGCCGACGATTTATCAAAAATTTTTAAAGACAAAACAAAAAAAGAATATTTAAGCGCCTTAATAAAAGCAAAAGAGCATAAATTTTTTTTACTAAAAAGAGATGCCTCAATTTCTCAAATTGATAAGCTTAAAGAGATTGATTTTTATAAAAAACCATTAAACGGGGGAATAATTATTAATCAAATTAATTATAGAAAAAAACCAAATAAAAATTTAGCATCGAGAACTATTGGCGATTTATTCAAAGACGATAACACTCCAATTTATGGCTTGGAATATAGTTATAATAACCATCTAATGGGCATAGACGGAAGGCAACTTGTTTTAGAGGAGCCGGGCTTTGATAGATTTATTATGTCCTCCAGTAATATTTCCCCAAAGACAGGATATGACTTAATTACTACAATAGAATTAAAATATCAAGATGTTATTGAAAAAGCACTTCTTAGACAGTTAGAAACATATGAAGCAGAATTTGGAACAGTTATTTTGATGAGTGTCAAAACGGGAGAAATTAAAGCAATTTCAAACCTTACTAAGACGGAAGATAATAAATATGCAGAAACTTATAACTATGGAGTTGCATTTCAATACGAGCCAGGCTCTACTTTTAAATTAGCATCTATAATGGCTTACATTGAAGACTTTAATGGAGATATTAATGACACGATAGATTGTAAAAATGGTAACTATAAGTTTAATGGTGCTCCAATTCCAACGTTGGACAGTGAGAAATTAGGTTTGGTTACTTTGAGAGAGGCGTTTTCAAAGTCTTCAAATGTGGGAATTGGTAGATTGATTACAAATAAATATAATTCAAGTCCAAAAAATTTCATTAGTAGAATTTATAACTTTGGTATTAATGAAAGATCTAAAATTGATTTAGAGAAAATCCCTAAACCAAAGGTCCCTTTCCCGGGCACTAAGTCTTGGTCTGGGATCTCATTGCCATGGATGTCTTATGGTTATGGAATTAGTCTTACGCCCTTAGATATATTAACTTTTTACAACACAGTTGCCAACTATGGAACATTTGTACACCCTCATTTGGGCTATTCTTTACAAAAGGGAAGTTTTGAAAAAAGAATTAATACAGAAATTATCTCTCATAAAATATGCTCCGATGCAACAATAAAAAAAGCTCATGAATTATTGAGAGAAGTTGTTACAACAGGGACAGCAAAAAGTTTAAGTAAATTACCATTTCCTGTCTCTGGTAAGACAGGTACTACTGTAAAAAATTACAAGAATAAAAATAAAAAACAATATCAAGCTTCATTTGTTGGGTTTTTCCCATCTAATAATCCAACCTATTCATGTGTAGTTTTAGTTGATAGCCCAGATGCAGAAAAGGGTTTTTATGGAGCGCAAATTGCCTTACCTGTATTTAAAGAGATCGCAAGTGAGATTTATCTAATGGAAGGCTTATTCTGGGGGGTTAAAGACACACTATTATTTAATAAAAAATCAGAACAGATTGTTTCAATATTAAATAATTATAACAATTTATTTGATAAATCAGAAGGTAATAAAAATTATCCTTCTGTAATTGGAATGCATTTAACAGATGCAATCTTTGAACTAGAAAAAAGAGGATTTGAAGTCTTAGTTAAAGGAAATTATGGGATTGTCAAGAAACAATATCCAAAGGCAGGAACTAGAGTTATTAACGATTTAGCAGTGACGATATTTATATAATGCAAACTTTAAAAAATATATTATCTGATTTGAAAGTCACAAAAATTCTTGGAAGTAAAAATATTCATATAAAAAACATTTTATATAACTCTAAAAAAGTCAGTAAGGATTCATTATTCGTTGCAATTAAGGGTCAGGGTACTGACGGCCATCTTTACATTGAAGATGCAATTAGAAACAAAGCTAACTCAATAATATGTGAAGTTTTACCAAATCAAATTGAAAGAGATGTAACCTACATTCAAGTTCCTGATACTCAAAAGACCCTTGCGATTATTGCATCAAACTTTTATGGAAGTCCATCAAAAAAAATAAAATTAATTGGAGTTACGGGAACTAATGGAAAAACCTCAACAGTATTTTTTTTGAAACAATTATTCGAAAAGCTTGGTAATAAGGTGGGTATGATTTCAACAATTCATGTAGAAATAAATAATCAAATTTTTGATAGTACTCACACAACACATTGCTCTCTAAAAACAAATAAACTTCTAAGAAAAATGGTTGACACGGGATGTGATTATTGTTTTATGGAAGTAAGTTCTCACGGCTTATCACAAAACAGAGTATTCTTTTTAGATTTTGATATTGGAGTATTTACAAATATATCTCACGATCATTTAGATTACCACAACTCGTTTGAAAATTATCTAAACTCTAAGAAGTACTTTTTTGATGAATTATCAAAAAATGCTAAATCAATAATTAACATTGATGACTTGAATTTCCCTAAGCTAATTAAAGACACAAAATCTAAAAAGTTTTTTTACGGAAAAAGTAAACTAGCCAATAATACTGGGCTAATTTTAAACTCAGATTTAGATGGTATTGAGTTATTAATTAATGGCACTGCACTTTCAACAAAAATTTCAGGGGACTTCAATTTATACAATATTTTGGCAACTTTTTCAGTTGCGGTAGAGATGGGATATTCTGAAAAATTAATTTTAAAATTAATTTCATCCCTAGAGCCAGTTCCAGGTAGATTCAATATTATAAAATCGAAAAAAAATATTTATGGAATAGTAGATTATGCTCATACACCTGATGCTCTACAAGAAGTCATTAAGTCTGTTTCCAATTACTGTGATATTCAAAAACAATTAATAATAGTTTGTGGTTGTGGTGGGAATCGAGATCAGTCAAAAAGACCAGAGATGGGCAATATTGCTTCAATAAATTCTTTTAAAACAGTTTTTACTTCTGATAACCCTCGAAGTGAGGACCCTGTTTTAATATTGAATGATATTAAGTCAGGAGTTTTAAAAAAACATTTAAATAAAACACATTTTATCTCAAACAGATTAAAAGCTATTGAATTTGCTGTAAGTATGGCAAGAGATAAATCAATTATTCTTCTTACTGGAAAAGGACATGAGCAATTTCAGGAAAAGAATGGTATTAAGGTCCCATTTGATGATTACAAAATATTACACAATTTATTAAAATAAAAATATGCTAAATTACTTAATTGATTATCTACTAAATTTTGGCTTTGATCCAACAATATCCAATTTGTTAAACTACATATCAATAAGGTCTGCTTTAGCCATAATACTTTCTCTATTCATAACAGTGTACTATGGTAAGTACATAATTAAATTTCTAAACAAAAAATTGGTAAATGATGAAATAAGGGATTTAGGTCTTTCAGGTCAAACTGAGAAAGACGGAACCCCAACAATGGGAGGAATAATTATTTTAATTTCAGTTTTAATTCCAACAATTTTATTATGTGATCTGAAAAATATTTACATAATTATAATGTTGATTACTACATTTTGGATGGGCTTAATTGGTTTTGTTGATGATTACATTAAGGTATTTAAAAAAAATAAAAAGGGGCTTTCAGGAAGATTCAAAATTTTAGGCCAAGCTTTGTTGGGCATTATGGTTTGTGTATTAATGTATAGTCATGATGATATTGTTATTATAGAAAATTTACAAAAAGACCAAAAATTTGAAAGTGAAATAAATTATAATTTAAATAACAATAGTCAATATTTTGGGGAGCGTCAAAAGTCTTTAAAAACCACTATCCCATTTTTTAAGAACAACCAGCTTGATTACGAAACGTTAACTAGCGATAATCAAAAACCATTTGTAACATTTTTATTGTTTGCATTTATTGTGGTATTTATAATTACGGCAGTATCAAATTCAGCAAATCTTACAGATGGTATCGATGGTTTAGCCACTGGCTGTTCGGCTATTATCGGAGCAACACTTGGTATTTTTTGCTATGTGTCTGGTAATATGGTTTTTGCAAACTACTTAGACATTATGTTTATACCAAATCTTTCCGAACTAGTAGTTTTTATGTCATCATTTGTAGGTGCTTGTGTTGGTTTTTTGTGGTATAATTCTTATCCAGCACAAGTATTCATGGGTGATGTTGGTAGTTTGTCTATAGGAGGTATAATTGGTGTAGTATCCATTTTGATAAGAAAAGAGCTTTTAATTCCAATTTTTTGCGGAATATTTTTTATAGAAAGCTTATCAGTAATTATTCAAGTTTCATACTTCAAATATACTAAAAGAAAGTTTGGACAAGGCGTTAGAATTTTTAAAATGTCTCCCATTCATCATCATTTTCAAAAAAATGGAATTCATGAAAGTAAGATAGTTACCAGGTTTTGGATTATATGTGTATTCATCTGTTTGTTAGCGTTTGTGACTCTAAAAATTAGATAAATTGAATAAAAGTAAAATTATAATAATTGGTGGTGGAATTAGTGGAGTTGGCGCTGCAAAACTCGCTGTTAGCTTAGGTTTGGAAACAACTATTTCTTCACTTAGCTATTTTGATATAAAAACAAAAAGTAAACTCATTTTTCTTGGAATAAAAATTGAAGAGGGCAAACACTCAACATCTCTCTTGACAAAAAACTGTACTGTTGTAAAAAGTCCGGGAGTCACTGATTCTATTCCCTTTCTAAAATTTGCGAGAAGGGAAAAAGTACCAATAATTTCTGAAATAGAGTTTGCTTATCAATTTTCAAATGCTAAAATCATTGCTATTACTGGGACAAATGGAAAGACTACTACATCAAAATTAATATATGATATATTAAAAAATGCTGGACTAAATGTATGTCTTGCTGGTAATATTGGGACAAGTTTTAGTGAGTCTTTAATTAATACGAACTACTCACATTTTGTACTTGAGGTCAGTAGTTTTCAACTAGACAATATAATTAATTTTAAACCAGACATATCTGTTATTTTAAATGTATCATCAGATCACCTGGATAGGTACAAAAATTTTAAAAACTATTTAGAATCAAAATTTAGAATTCAAAGGAATCAAACAATCGATGATAAATTAATTTTTTCTAAAGATGACAAGAATCTTACCGGAATAATTAACAATACAAAAGCTAAAATATATTCATTTGGTAAAAATCCAAATAAAAATAAATCTGAGGGTGCTTGGATTGAAAAAAATCAGACAATAACTATAAATATTAATAAAACAAAATTTACAATGACTATACACAACTTAGCCCTTCAAGGGACACATAATTTATATAATTCCATGGCTGCAAGTATAGCAGCAAGTGCTATGGGTATTAAAAAAAATATAATAAAAGAATCTTTATCAAGTTTTAAAGGAATCGATCATCGTTTAGAGTTTGTAGGAAAGGTATCAGGAGTCAATTATGTTAATGACTCTAAGGCGACAAATTGTAATGCAGCTTACTTTGCTCTTGATAGTATCAAATCACCTATTATTTGGATTTGTGGAGGAGTTGATAAAGGTAATGATTACTCCGTTTTGAATGAACTAGTTGATAAAAAGGTTAAGTCTATAATATATCTTGGTAAAGATTCTACTAAAATAAGAAGCAACTTTGAAGATTTAGTTCATTCTTTTAATGAATTTAAAAGAATGAAGGATGCAGTAAATAGGGCCCATATTGAGGCAAAAGTAGGTGATACAGTACTTTTATCTCCGGCTTGCTCAAGTTTTGATCTATTTAAGGACTTTATGCAAAGAGGAGATGAGTTTAAAAAATGTGTTTTAGAGATATAAAAAGTTTATGATAAAATTATTAGGCGATAAAATTATTTGGTGGATTTCTATTCTTTTATGTATTGCTTCAGTGCTTCTTGTTTACAGTTCTGGAGGGGCAAGCATATTAATTACTCATATTACCCATTTAATCATGGGAATGGGATTGATTTTTATTTTTTCAAGATTTAACTTTAGATACTTTACAAATTTATCTACCATATTGCTTTTTTCTTCAATATTAATGCTTTTATTCTTAATAATATTTCCAGAATTTGATGGTAATTTTATTTCATGTCTCAAGGGAAGGTGGATAAACTTTGGAATTTTTACATTTCAACCGTCTGAATTAGCTAAATACAGTTTAATATTATTCTTATGTAGAAATTTATTTATTCATTCAAATTTAATTTATAAATTTCACTATTTGCTCTATTACATATTATTACCAACTGCTTTGACATGTTTTTTAATAATTCCATTTAACTTATCTACCGTAATATTAATTCTTTTAATTGTGATTTTTTTGATATTCATATCAGGTTATCCAATTAACCTTTTTTTCAAATTTATAGTGTTGCCATTATTTGTTCTTATAACAATATTTTTTTCAATTTTAATTATGCCGAATAATCCAGTCTCGGATAAGCTTCCTAGACTAACTACATGGAAAAACAGAATATGCTCTGAAAACTTTAACTATCCGCCCTTGTCTCTTGTTGACTGTTCATCATATGATTTTGAACAAGTCTATAATAATAATTACCAAATTGATAAGGCTTTAAGTGCAGTAAACAGAGGGGGATATTTGGGTAGTGGGGCTGGTGATAGTTTTTATAAAAAAATTCTACCTGACTCTATTTCCGATTTCATTTATGCAATTTTACTAGAGGAGTATGGATTATTTGGAGGTGTATCATTATTATTAATTTATTTATTGTTCTATCAAAGAATTATTATTCTTTCAGTTAAGTCAAAAAATGATTTTCCCCGGTTAATTTTATTGGGCTTGGGTACAGTTATTTTATTTCAAGCTTTATTACATATGTGTGTTTCTGTCAATTTAATACCTGTGACAGGCCAGACCCTTCCACTTGTAAGTAGAGGAGGGTCGTCTATTTGGGTTACTTCCTTGGCTTTTGGAATTATTTTGAATATAAGTTATCAAATAAATAATCAAACTTAAGTGAAATGAGTAAAATGAAAAGAGTTATAATAAGTTGTGGAGGAACAGCTGGGCATATTTTTCCTGGCTTGGAAATTGCTAAATCTCTTAGAAATTTTGATGAAAAAATTGATATTCTGTTTGTGGGAGCAATTGGGAAAATGGAGATGAAAAGCGTTCCAAAGAATGGATTTAAAATAAAAGGAATTTGGATTCAGTCACTAAACAGAAAATCAAATTTTTTAAATATTTTATTTCCTTTTAAATTTTTTATTAGCCTAATTCAATCAACAATAACTTTGTTATGCTTTAGGCCAGATGTAGTAATTGGAACGGGAGGCTTTGCTAGCGGTCCAATTTTATTAACCGCAAGTTTCTTAAAATATAAGACATGTATTCAAGAACAAAATTACTTCCCAGGCTTGACAAATAGAACCTTGGGAAGGTATGTTAACTTTATTTTTGTTGCACATCATGGAATGGAAAAATTTTTCCCAATTCAAAAAATCATAAATTTTGGTAATCCTGTTCGTAAATCTTTGAACAATAATGATCTTAATGTAAGTAAATCAAGGTCTTTTTTTAAATTAAATCCATCATTTAAATCTATTTTAGTTGTTGGGGGTAGCCTTGGAGCTCGCCCTATTAATGATGTGATTTTTGAACTTATAAATTTGCCTGAGTCAAATAATAAAAAACAAGCTTTTGATTTACCACGCAAATTAAATATAATATGGCAAACTGGAGAATCAGATTTTTCTAGAATTTTCTCTAAATTACAATCAGTTGTAAATTCAAAAAGTTCTAATTACAATACACTTTTTTGCGTCAATAAAAAAAACTTTGAGTTTAATATATCACTACATAAATTCATTGATAGAATGGATTATGCATACAAAGCAGCTGATTTAGTGATATCTAGATCTGGAGCAATTGCAGTAACAGAGGTTTGTTATTTGTCCATTCCAAGTATACTGATACCATCACCATTTGTTACAGATGATCATCAGTTCAAGAACGCAAAATATCTTTTAGACAATCAAGCAGCTTTAGTGATTAAGAATAAGGGGCAAATCGATTTTAATAAGCTATATAACTTCATTCATTTTTTATTAAGTGATAAAAAGCGTGCGACAAAAATGGCAACTAAGGCAAACACACTTTTTGAATACGACGCGTCAAAGAAAATTTGTGAATTTATTTTAAAAAATATATTAGAAAAGAAATATGATAAATAATTTTTCAAATTACTATTTTATTGGAATTGGTGGTGCAGGTATGAGTGCGTTAGCCGGATGGTTATGTGAAAAAAAATTTAAAGTTTCAGGATTCGACCAGAAATCAACTGTTTTTACTTCTCAGTTAAAAAAAATGGGAATTGAAATTAGTCATAATAATTCTATTGGAGAAATATTAAAAAAAAATATCTCCAAAGGCGACACCATAATTGTCTATACACCTGCCGTAAATAAGAAAAATAATTTACTGCAATATTTTCTACAAAATAATTTTCTAGTTCTGAAAAGGTCAGAGCTTCTGCAAAAAGTTTCCTTATCCTACCGCGTTATAGCGGTTGCTGGTACTCACGGCAAAACAACAACATGCGCTATGCTTGCACATATATTAAATGAAAAAGGCTTTTCTCCTAACGCAATTTTTGGAGGCATATCATTAAATTTTCATGCTAATTATCTATGTGGATCAAGCGATATTTTGATTTTAGAAGCTGACGAGTTTGATAAATCATTTTTAAACCTTAGTCCATCATTATCCTTAATTACGTCAATTGATAAAGATCATGTGGAAACATACTTAGATAAGACAGATTTAACAACTTCATTCGCAAAATTCTGTCTTAACACTATCTTGAAGCACCAATCGTCAAATAGTTTTAAACTTGACGAAAAATCACCTTTAATTTTTTCACACAACATACACATAGATGACATTCTAAAAATCAAAAATTACATTAAAAAAAATACAAAAGTATTTCCATCAGAGGGATTAATAAAAAGAGAAACCACAACAAATAAATTAATATTACCAACCTTTATGGCGTATCATAATAAATTGAATGCGATTTACGTATCAATTTTATTAAAAAAAATTGGTTTAAATTATTTGAGTATTGAAGACGGTTTTAAGACTTTTAAAGGTGTATGGCGACGATTTCAATATCATTCTAATAACGAAAAACTAATCTTAATCGATGATTATGCACATCACCCTGAGGAGTTGAAGTTTTTAATTAAAAGTGTAAAAATATTACATCCAAACAAACCTATTTTTTTAATTTTTCAACCTCACTTGTACTCAAGAACAAAAGATTTAGAACAAGAATTTTGTGAAGTTTTATCAACTGTAGATAAGCTTATTTTACTAGACATATATGGAGCTAGAGAGTCAAATGATCTTGATATAAATTCAAAATCATTAGTTGAAAAGATTACATGCAAATATAAATGGTATTTACAAAATGAAAAGGTATGTGATTTATTGAGACTGGAAAAACCTGGTTTAATAATTACTGCCGGAGCTGGAGATATTTATGAATTATCTAAAAAAATTAAAACCGAATTGACATGACAATATTTAGATATATGTTTTTTTCACTTTCTATTCTGTTATTGTTATGGTCATTAATTAATATTGATTATAATGAAAAGCGATTATTTAATAATTTAAAAATAAATACAATGAATCAAAATTCATTTGAGGGTGTCAAAATCAATTATATTGAAAATAAAATTTTAGAAATCATAAATTCTAATAAAGAAGCCGCGGATATAAACATTCCTTTGTTAGAAGATTTAATTATTGATAATAATTATATTAAAAAAGCTGAAGTATATTTAGATACGAATGATGATTTAAACGTTGACATTATCTTTCGAGAACCTGTAGTAAAATTAGTAGATCAAGGACGCATATTCTATCTTGACTCAGATGGAGTAAAACTGCCAAAACTAAGAGCCCCTACAGAAAATACATTAGTGTTAACAGGTTTCAATGGTTCAAAAATATTAATCGAAATTGATGGTATGATTAATGAAATAAAAAAAAATAAGCATTTGACAGACATTTTTGGTGGGGTACACCTTATTTCTGATAACTTGTTTTTATTGTCTAGTAAGGTTTGTGACCTTGGAATTATTATAAATAATAACTTTTTGTCTGACTCAAATAAACTACAACAAGTAGAAATGTTTTTGATTTATATGTCAGAAAAATTAGGATGTGATTATTGTAAAGAAATTGATTTAAGATTTGATAATCAAATAATATGTATTAATTAATGAAAGAGGGTAAAATAATTATTGGACTTGACATTGGCACAACAAAGATTGTTTGCCTAGCAGGTAGGCTAAACGAACATGGGAAATTAGAGATTATTGGTATGGGTAAGTCAAAGTCTTTAGGTGTAAAAAGAGGTATTGTTAATAATATAATGCAAACAGTCGAGTCAATTAACCATGCGGTTGATATTTTAAAACAAAAAACAAATATAGATATAAAGGAAGTGTGTACAGGTATTGCTGGTCAGCATATCAGAAGTTTGCAGCATCAAGACTATATAACAAGAGAAAATCCAGAAAAGTTCATTGATTTGCATGATGTTGAATTATTGCACAAAAATGTTAAAAAGTTAATTTTATTACCAGGCGAAGAAATCATTCACGTGTTGGCCCAGGAGTATAAAATTGATGGGGAAACTGAAATTAAACAACCTGAGGGCATGTATGGAAGCAGGCTTGAAGCCAGTTTTCATATTGTTGCCGGTCAGACTGCCGCAATAAGAAACATTACCAGATGTGTAATAACTTCTGGGTTAAAAATAAATGCTCTAAATTTAGAACCATTAGCTTCTTCAGATGCAGTATTAAGTGATGATGAAAAAGAGGCTGGTGTAGTTTTAGTTGACATTGGCGGAGGAACTACTGATGTTGCCATTTTCAAAGGTGGTATAATAAGACATACAGCTGTTATACCTTTTGGTGGCAATGTAATCACTGATGACATCAAAGAAGGGTGCTCTATTATGGAAAGGGACGCTGAGCTATTAAAGACCAGATTTGGCTCCGCACTTCCAAGTGAAAATAAAGAAAGTGAGATTGTATCAATTCCTGGTCTAAGAGGAGGAGAACCCAAAGAAATATCACTAAAAAATCTCTCCAAAATCATAAAAGCTAGAGTTGAAGAAATAATTGATCAAGTATATAGACAAGTAACGTCATATGGTTATCAGGAAGGAAAAGACAAACTAATTGCAGGAATTGTATTAACAGGTGGTGGTGCCAAATTGAAACATATTAAGCAGTTAACAGAGTATATTACTGGTATGTCAACTAGAATTGGTTTTGCTAATGAACATTTGGCTAAAGATACACCCGACGAAATTTCACATCCTTCTTATGCAACATCAGTTGGACTGGTTTTGAGAGGGTTAAAGTCCAATAACTTTGAAGATATTAAGGATGATGAAGTCAATTCTAAAGGAACCAATAAAATTACTTTTTTTGAAAATTGGTCAAAAAAATTTTTAAACTATTTACTAAATGAATAAAATAATATGAAAATTAATAATAACGATGAAAATCACAATTCATCATATGGGGATTTATTTTCGCAAAATTCTGAAGACAGTAATTCATTTGATTTTAATACTTTAGAAGATTCTTTAAATGAGGTTTTGAATGAAAATACTGAGAATGAGCACGAAGTATCATCTACTAAAAATCAATCATCAGAAAAAACAAATAATTTACCTGCATCTGAATTAAAAAATAATGATAATTTTTTTGACAATGATATGCAAAGTCATGATGAATCATTTTCAGAAAATGAAATGTGTTCAGTACATGTAAATGATGTAGTTGATAATAACTTTGATGATTCTGAATCTTACAAGGATGACTACGAAATTGATAAAATAAATAGTCTTGGTTCTGAAGATACAATTGAAGACTACAACGAAGAAGATTTTGATACTCTAGATGAATCTGTAATTGAAAACTCTAGTATTGGTCTTGATAAAAAAGAACACGAAGAGATAAACATCAGTGAACACATTAGCTCAAATAATTTAAGTCAATCTGTTAAAACACATGAAATCGACTTAAGCCAACAAAAGCAGGATAATATTGATATTTCATCGAAGACAACAGAAAAAGAATCTTTTTCAACTGAAAACAAAAAAGATATAAATGAAAAAAAATCCAATTATGATAATAGTATCGATTCCTTAGATTTTAGTCTACCCAAAAATATATCATCTGTGATAAAAGTAATTGGTATAGGTGGTGGAGGTAGTAATGCTGTAAATCACATGATCTCAGAGGGTATAAAAGGAGTTGATTTTGTAATTTGCAATACAGACGCTCAGGCTTTAGAAAAAGGTCAAGCTGCCACAAAAGTCCAGTTAGGTATAACATTGACTGAAGGATTGGGCGCTGGTGAAAATCCATCGGTTGGTGAACAAGCTGCACTCGAAAGTGAAAAAGAAATTAGAACTATTTTGAAAAATAATACTAAAATGGTTTTTGTTACAGCTGGTATGGGAGGAGGTACAGGAACAGGTGCTGCCCCTGTAATAGCAAAAATTTGTAAGGACTTAGATATTCTAACAATAGGAATTGTTACAGTCCCATTTGAGTTTGAAGGACCCAAGAGATACAATCAAGCAAAAGAAGGCATTGACAAGATGCGTAAGTATGTTGATTCATTAGTTGTAATAAATAATGACAAACTTGTTGAAGTTTACGGAAATTTGGGTTTAAGGTCTGGTTTTGCAAAAGCAGATGAAACACTAATGGTAGCAGCAAGAGGTATTTCGGAAGTCATTACTAAGAATTGTTTAGTCAACATTGATTTAAACGACGCCAAGACTGTTTTAAAGGACAGTGGGACTGCAATTATGGGCTACGGCAAAGCAAGTGGAGAAAATAGAGCTCAAATGGCATTAGAAATGGCTTTAGACTCACCTTTACTAAATGACAACCACATAAGAGGTGCTAACAAAATTTTACTGCTTATTTTGTCAGGTAAAGATGAACTAACAATAAATGAGCATGCTCAAATTAATCAGTTTCTCCAGTCTGAGGCAGGTGGTCAAGCTAATATAATTTTAGGAGTTGGTGATGATAATTCATTAGATGAAGAAATAAGTATAACTATAATAGCAACAGGCGTTTTAAGTAGAGATGTAGATCCAACTACAGGCGAGGAGGAGAAAAAAGTTCATTTTCTAGATTCTAATCATGTTGATACAAAGATTGTACAGGATAGCTGTAAGATTGATAATAATCAACACGAAACAGATAAACCAAATGAAGCTGAGGATAAAATAAAAGTTCAGGTCTTGGGTCCAGAAGATGAAAATGAATCTTTAAATGACAGTAGTTTGAAGTTTGATACAAAAAATGATAAAATTGAGAGTAATTTAAATGAAAGTATTTTTAATGATGATGAGTCTAATCTGAGTGAAAAGAATTTAAAAATTGCTGAAGAAAGAAAAAAAAGACTTCAAAAATTTCATAATTTGAATTTTCAAAATCAAATTATTTTAAAAGAATTAGAAGATGAACCTGCTTACAAAAGACAAGGTTTAGAGCTTGATGAAATTGAACATTCTTCGTCAGTATCTAATTCAAAGTATTATTTAGACTCTAATACAGAAAATCCTGAAATAAAAAATAATAACTCATTCTTACACGATAATGTTGATTGAAATGAATTTAGATAAAAAAATAAAAAATGACATTAAATCAGCAATGTTAGCTAAAGATAAATTAAGGCTTGAAGTTTGTAGATCAATAAAATCTGCTATTCTAATTTCAAAAACAGAAAAAAGTGGAGTTGAAATTAATCATGAAAAAGAGGTCAAAATTTTACAGAAGCTTCTCAAGCAAAGGCTAGAATCTTCTAAAATATTTTCATCTCAGGGCAGAGATGATCTTGCAAAGCATGAACAAATGCAAGCAGATATAATCCAAGATTATTTACCAGAAAAAATGTCAATCGAAAAGTTAGAAAACATAATAGATTCTGTAATTTCTAGTACAGGATTATATTCAAAAAAAGATATGGGGCGCCTTATGTCAGAAGTAACAAAAAAATGCTTAGGTTCTGCAGATGGTAAAACAATCTCATCAATTCTATTATCAAAGCTAAAATAAAAAAAGAGACCACCAGGGTCTCTTTTTTACTAATTACATCATTCCTGGCATACCACCGCCCATTCCTGGTGCACCCATTGGGGGAGCGGGGTTGTCCTCCTTTATGTCAGCGAGAACACACTCAGTTGTTAATAGCATTCCAGCAACTGAAGCTGCATTTTCTAATGCAATTCGAGTTACCTTAGTTGGATCAATTATCCCAGCTTTTAACATATTCTCAAACGAATCATTTTTAGCATTGTAACCAAAGTCACCTTTTTTGGTGAGTATTTTGGAAATTACTACAGACCCCTCACCACCTGAGTTAGA
>MDTC01264422.1_pt1 | contig 18183 bp, 4 predicted proteins | sample 811181 | NCBI WGS metagenome assembly MDTC01 (sample SAMN05326644, study PRJNA326480) | marine metagenome | isolation source: seawater | place: Pacific Ocean: North | collected 2011
CTACAGAAGTAAACAGTTGAGTTTAGTTCGGTTGTGTTGTTAAACGAGATCTTGTTGATCTTGTTACGAACCGCGTTTGAGAACACTTGGATCGTTGATCCAGTGAGGGTATTGTTAATCATCTCCTTTGGATTAACGCTGAAGGATCCCGGAGATCCGCCGTCTGTATCATTCACCTGTGAGCCGGATGGCATGCCCATCGAAGCAGTTAAAGCAACGATACCTGCCTGATAATAAACGCGACCAATTTCAACGTGATTATCACCAGACGCAAAGTTGTTGCTGTTTGAACCAGCCGATTGTGACAGAAGGAAACCATACTCACCAACGGGGGAATCAACTCGATAATTAGAGTTACCACTTAAATCTTGAAGCGTGATTAAGTTAGTAAATTTAGCAGATGAGTCCCAGTCGCCACCTGATGCAAAAGTCATGATATAAGACTCTTTTTTAACCTCGTCTTTAGTAAGAAGCCTTGAGAAGTTAATAAACACCATAGCATCTTGATCGACACCACCAGAGGTTTGGAATTTCTTGATAGAACCAGTGTGGTCATATCCATTCAGCATCTGTGCCATCTGATTGTAGAGGTTGACCTTCTTAGTGTTCTGGACATATGCAGAGCTAGAGATAGCACTAGAATATCCTACAGTAATATCAAAAATCTGGTTTGCAGAAGAACTTAGAAATGGATAGTCGAAAACTGACTGAAACATACCATGAGAATAGTTCTTGATATTCTCTTCGGTGCCACCCTCGCCTCTCTGATATGTTCCAGAGATGATAGAGCCAGTGATTGGGATCGCTTCATGAAGAAGAGTTCTTGTAGAAGCGATATCAGTTGATGAGAAAGTTTTAAATATTGTTGCCATTTTTATATCCTATTATTGTTTCTTGATAAATCTAACTGGAATATCCAACCGATAGCCGGTAGTGGCGCCCGTAACTCTAACCGTAGCATTAATTTGCTTGATTGAGGTTGAAGTGCTAGTTTTACCTGCCAGTGTATTTGCGGCGCCAAGCTTATCAAACAGATAATCACTTGTGTTTAGATCAATAGAGGCCAGAACCTTAAAGTTAAGCATTGTTCCGCGTGGGCCTGCAATGGTTTGCTCGCCAGTGTTTGTGCTCTTGCTAGTATTTTCCATGACATACTGACCATCAGTCCCCAATGAGAAATAATAAGTAGCAATTTGGTCGTCATCAATGAAAGATGGGATAGCTCGTTCTCCGCCTTTAGAGACAATTTGGCCTAAGCGATTATCAATTTCAACGAGGAATTGAGTCTCAACCAAGTCAGAATCAAGGTTTCTAGATGGTGAAAGCTCATAACCTGTGTCCAGACCCTGATCGATGCGAATAAAGTTGTCGCCTTGCTTGGGACGCTCACCATAAAGAACACCATTGATAGCATTGCCATCAGTGTCCACGGAGAACTCGTCCTCAGTATCATCATCAACGGCGATAAGGAACTTTTTGGTCCCTGCGTGTCGTGTTACCGCGCTGTTAAAGACCTCATTCAATTTAAGAATAGGCAAGTAAAGCAAGTTTGTTCTTGGAATAGAAATCAACTTTGATTTCATCGAAGCTGCATTGTCGGTAAATGCTTCAAGAATTGGAGTCTGAAGAACTTCCAAATCATAGTAAGCAGAACCACTAGCGTGGTTTGTGTTATAAAGTTCGTAATTAATCTCATCATCGGCGAGAGCAAACTTAACAATTTTAAAGCTTCCATCACCCTTGGCTAATCTCATACGACCTGTGTCGGTCAGCACGGCATCCAAGATGATGTCGCCCGAATTATCTAAAAATCCCATTTAATACCTTCCTTTGACTGCGGCACTATACAATAAATAGTGTCGAACATTAGTTTCTTTCCTTTTCGGTTTCAATATGTTTATGATCAACCGCAAAATTGAAATCTATCTTTTTGCCTGTTGATTTTGATATAAGCCTAACTTTAAATTTTTTGCCCCATACAGGCTCGGATTCATTGCCAAGATAAACATTTTGGCCGCTACCAATAGCTGTTCTAGCTTCCGAGAGACCACTCTTCTCTTGATTTAAGTATGAGTGAGAAAATTTTGGAGCCAAATAAAATAATCTATTAAAAGATCTAGTTGGCATTTTTGACATATCTTCTTGCTCTTCTTTAGTTGGCATGTCATAAGCGCGAATGATTGGGAAGATGGTTGCACCATCGTCTATCATCTCAATCTCATATACGATTGAAGGTGGAGATGGCAAACCATGCACATCTATAGCCCTAAATGTATAATAAAATTTTCTATTTGGTGTTATGTTTTCAATCAGAGATGCAGATGAAGCTCCGATGGGGGAGCGAGGGTCTACGTCAGTGGACACCGTTGCACGGAGTCGGTCTTTAAAATCAGAATAGCTAACAGGTTTGTTTTCAATTCTAAATATTTGAAATGCTGAAATCGTATCATCGTTTTTAAATGTTATAGGATCTTCTGGATTCAGTCTGTAAGTTTGTCTGTAATTATTATAGAATTGCTCATCTGATTGAAGAAGCGCAACTGGATCTTGCTTAAGCACACCAGTGCCGCCATTCATATTAAATCTTATCTTGTCCCCAATACCAAAAAATGGTATCACATCAATTGACGGGGCCACAGGGGGGTGATCCAAAATTTGACCAACACTTTCGTAGGTAGGAACCTCATACATTCTTAGTGTTGGCCGAGTGACGACATCTACCAATGCCTCTGTCTCAATGAACCCTTGTTCTGCTGTTAGAAATCTAATATTCTCGTAGTTGTATGCTGTTCCGAATACTGCATGATAGGCGTATACAACATACCGATACTTTTTACCATACTTAACTTGAGAATCAACAAACTCCATGACATCGAATTGTTCATTTGTGTTATAGATGTAATAGTTCTGGATTGGTTCTGCGCCTAAATTAGATGGATCAAATTTTGCTATTCTGTAGGCCACTACTTCAGACCTTGGTGTTTGACCTGTTAGAACTTCTTCAAATGATCTGCGATAAGTCTCGGCAAGATTCTCTAATTGTATAATAAATAAGATTAAGCCTTCATATTGTCCAAGCGCAGGGGCGCCACTAAATAAAACTTTTGCGGCCGGTTCGCCGTCTCCAATATCAGATCCCTCTGTTTCGGGACCAAAATAATTATAGGATGATGCCAAGTCAGATGCATTACGCAAAAGAGCATCCTCAAACCAAGCTAAAACATTAATCTCTTTTATTGGGCGAGATGTTATTTCTTTAATAAGATTACCATCACTCTGGTATTTTTGTTCCTCTGCTCCAAAGATTGGGTTTGACACAGCTTCGGCAAAAGGTGCATCCCCAGCCTGTCTCAATAACAGGTCTGCTATTTCACTTGTCTTCAGCACTTGTGGTAATCTAGCTGTGCGATCAAGAGTTATTTTAAAATTAACACCCATAGGCCAAAATGTGGATAGATAGGAATTTTCACTAAATTCGCTAGCTGTGTCAAAGGGAACATACAAATTGGTAAATGCACTTCTCTGTCCACGAGGAATCTCAAGGTCTGATCTTCTCAAATTCTTTATTGGATTAACGCCCTCGGTAAGAAGTGCAGTCCTGCTAACATCAGCATACCCACCGTCTGTTGCATCAGCGCGAACACGGTCATTGGTAAAGCTATACAAGTTTTTAATACCTGTTTCAGGAAGGCGAGGGTTCAGTGTAACCCTTTCATAAAACTCATCATAGAAATTGTAGTTATATGTTATATCAATTGGATTCTCTGACACTGTAGAGGTTGTGCCAAGTATTCTTGTTTCCTCTTGTGTTAGCGGTTTTGTAGTTGTAAAATAGTTATCTTCAAAGAATTCCTTTTCAACATCAAAAACATTATTAATGTATTCAACAAATTCCGAGTCCGACCCAAAGCCGCTAACAGTTATGATCTGATCGGCTGATGGTCTAAGTCTTTGTTCTTTTGGTTTTATAGATATAGTTTGCGTTCTAGAAGGCAAAGTCTCTATTTCTATTTCTCTGGTTTTGACAACATCTCCTGTATCTGCACTAACCGCAAAAGCTGGGGAATCCGATATATCAGATGTTGGAGGACGGCGCGTCAACCCAAGAGATAAAGCAGGGCTGGTTGCATATCCAATATCCTCTGCGGATCGGGCCGGGGGAGTAGGGGGGCGTAAAAGTCCTATTTCTTCTCTGAACTCGATGTTTACTCTGCGGCCTTGGTTCTCCGTATAATCTCTAAATACAAGTGAATTGGTGTCGTCGGCTTGGAAATAACTGCCTAACTCCTCCCTAAATCTGTCCTCAGTAGGCCCTTGTTGGCCACTAATTATCTTTTGATCGACATATTTGCATACCTTACCAGACATTAGTAACCTCCCCCACCACCGCGGCCGGTGTCGGTCGTCGTTGTGCTAGATGGTGTTGTTGAATCTGCGGGCGGTGTGGGTGGACCGTATCCTGACTCACTAACTAGTGATCGACCTCCCGATGTTGTTGGGGGAGTAAATGAAGTAGAAGTTGTGTAGATATCTGCTTCAGTAGCTAAACCCAAAGTTAGAGCGTCGGAAGTAGCTACGGCTTCTAGTTCTTTTTCAGGAGGTGTAACTGGTTGCCCGATCACTCGATTAGTTCTGTCAACAGACGTTGATCGTATTTTTGTTCTTCGTGGATCTTCTAATGTCCCAATCTGTGCGCCAAGTAAAATTAAATCAATGGGTTGTTTAACAGCAACAGTGGTCGCATATAACATATGTCTCATAGTGTTTATAATCCTACCTGCCTTTGGCATAAGACGACGATCTTTGCTGAGTAATACTCGCATCAGGCGAACCGAAGCACGGCTGATATTTGCCGATTCTGATAATCTTCTCTCTGCCTCAACAGCCGGGCCTTCAGACAATAAGAATAATGGTGACTCTGCTCCAAATTCTAACTGTTTAGATTCCTCTGACGTGGAGGTAGGCCTACCAACTATAGTATCTGATACTGTTGGAGGCAAAGCGGCCACAAGAGAGTCAGTTGTAGAAACAGATAGGTCAGGCCCAGCAGTCGCGCCAACAGGAGCATCGGGGCTGGCCAATGTTGACAAGGTAAGGGCCTGTGAGGTCTGGAATGCATTCAGCGAGCGATCGCCAGAAGTAGCGGTTCTTCTAATTTGACGGCGCTCTTCTTTGGTGCTTTCACCTCCTATTCTTAGTAAGAAATATTCGTCCAGAATTGGCGCTGATAGTTCATCTGATATACCTGCGTATACAAGATTGTTTTTATATGTGACCATTTTACACAATATTGTAGTGCCTCGTCTCAACGGAATACGTCTTGGATCCATTGTTCTAAAAATAGGCTTTGTTATTTGGGCGCCGTCAGCCTCTGTAATTTCAAAGCCGTCTAAATATTCAATTCTTTGTAACGTAAAGAAATTATACCTAAACATTTCAAGAGTTTCAGGATTCAATAAGAAGTCTATATCTGCATCGAACCATTTATTTGCCGATGTTGCATCATTTGACAAAAATAATGATTTAATTTGATTAGGTAGATTCCTAACCTTTATATCACCATTCGTTTTAGTTCTATATAACTTTTCAATGATGTTATTACTCTTCCGAGTATCAAAGCCAGCCAATCCAGCCGCAATTCCTTTATCTCTAGCAATGGCAAAAAAGTCTTTGTTCTTTTTATTCAATATCTTTTGCACAAATATATTATTTATTGGGGCAAGAGATCTACCATTTTCTTTCCTTGTTTTCTCCTGCTTATCATTACTCTCTTTTTCATCTTGAACTGATTTTTGAGTAGTGACTTGCTTTGTAAACTCTCTGTTGGTATCTTTCCCAAGCAGTTTTTCTGACTCTACATTCTCACTGCTAGCACTGCGTGGGCGCGAGGAATTAGTAGGTTCAATAGTAATATTATTAGATGCTAAAATACCTGCTGATAAAGCATTTTGGATATCTGCCTCGCCATTATATAAAGCTGCTGAACCTAGAGGGGTGGTTGCTCCGACCGATGATGGATTTAAGTTTATAGCGGATAAGGCCAACGAAACTTTATTATACCCTTTTCTGTTCCACAAAGATTTGCCTGCGCGGAGGAGATCAAGAGACCCAACATCGTAATTAATTTTTGCTGGGCTGAGGTATGCGAACTCTGTTTGTTTTAGATCAAGCAATGGATCCGTATTTTGTCTCAGGTCTCCTTTGAAGTATTTTTTGTTTTCCCGAGAAACTCTTCTGCGTAAGACATCGAACGGAACTTCTCTCATGCCACCTTGGTTTAACTTTTTGCCTCCAAGAAAGTCGTAAGAAACTCCCCTTAGTTTACTAGCAGCAAACGTTTCATGAAAATCTTTTCTGACTGTTATAACCGCTCTTTTAAATCTTTCTTTCTGCAAGGCGGAACGGACACCGGGATCTACCTCGGTTTGCCCAAGAGCAGGGTCACCTATCACTATTGGTGTGCGACTACTTATGGATTTTCTTATATTTGACTCGGCATGTTCATATAATTTGATTAGTGCCTCAATACCATCAGGTGATCCAGTCAGAGGATTAACCATTGAGTGTAAACTTGACGCTGCAAACTCTAGCTGTTTATTAGATAAACTTGATAAATTTGTTACGGCGCCGAGAACTTCCATTAGGATTACTATTGATCTATTCCAAGGCGCATCTGCTAGAGTTCTGTTAAAACGTTTTTTCCTCGCGAGATTTGGGCGGTTGTTGATCTCATCGTCAGTTAAGTTTGGATAATCCACCGAGTTTTGATCTAAAAAACGCTTTTTAAATTTGTTTGCCACAGCATCATAATGGTTTGGTCTTGAGGCAAGATTAAAGTATCTTATCAAGGCTTGTTTTTGGTCTTTTAGTTTTTTAAGTAAGTTTAGGATATATGTGACTGTGCCGTCTTCGATCTCCACCTCAACACTATATTTGAACTCCCCATCTGTAATTGTGGCCATGTTAAGATCTGTGCATGAGAAAGTTCTCATTTGTTGTGCATTTAACAGATCTATTTCTTTAATAAAGCCAATAGGAACAATTTTATCGTCATCTCCATCCCTATCTACACTATAAAGCTTGTCAGCGAACTGGCCGGCTTTACGTTCAGCGTTGAAGACGATAAGTTCTTCTGTCTCTTTATTTAATAGGAAGTCGTTTTGGACTCTAGTTCTCAAAACTTTTAAAGATAATATTCTACAATCCTGTCGAACCTCTTTAAATACATCATCATTTCTGGGCGACAGCATTCCGCCGAAGCGAGCATTCTTTTGAAGCATTCTTCTTTGGTCGAAAGAAAATACTAAATTTGATGTGCCATCAGCACTTCTTGACACAAAGGCCTCAGAGATGAAATTTTCTTTTTTTGCGAACAATTCACTTGGACTAGTGGCAGATGAAATTGATGTAGCTGCTGATACAGAAGTGCCAGCAGACGTGATACCAAGCGATAAAGCTGTGCTGGTTGCGTAGCCAACGGCGCTTGTATCTCGCAGCACGATATCGACCGCTTCTTTTTCTCTACCCAGCCTATATTTTAGGTTCAGTAGTTTTTGTATAAATCTATGATCTTGGACTTTAAAGTTTGGTATTTGAACTCTATCAAGAGTTGGGTGACGGCGGGATGTGTGTCTGGGGCCAGCCATAAAAACTTTGTTACCATCTCGTCTATGAATATGGACTGGGCCGGTCCAAATATTACCAGCAGGCAACCTAAACAAAGAAGTCTCAGATTTTAAGGTGCTGTTATTTATCACCAATTCGGCTGTGACATGTCCTTGAACTTCTCTAAATCTTTTATTTTTAAAGTTTGCATCTAGATCATTTCTCATAGCATCAGTATCCAAAAAACATGAACAGAAATATGCTAAGTGATCTGGGTCTTTCTGCGGCATAAAGAACTGGACTTCATATGGGACCATATAGGCTGTCGCTACACGATCGGGCTTAAAGCTCTCAAGTGCTTTTATGTTTGGAACTGTATCAATTGAAATAATTCGTTCGCGTGTATTAAATCTTCTCTTTGCTCTGTTTAAATTCTTTTTGGTAAACCCCTTATCAGCCAAAGCCAACGTTAGTTTGGGATTTACACTCTCAACAACCCGAAGGCGCATATACTTAAGCAGCCTTTCATTCTGAGACCATTGAAATTTATTTCTGACGTCCACGTCCATAAGGACCACGCCGACAGTTACAAGAAGGCCTTCAGCCTCAACGGTTTTACCATAGTTGTCAGTTCGGCCGGAGGGACGACTCGCAGGCTGTAAAACAACTTTCTCTATGTAAGCCGTTGGTATGCCATTCTTGCCTATTAGTGATTGAGGGGAAACTTTTGCAGTCATTTTACGATCTCTTTATATAATTAGTCATCCACAATTTTATGGACACTCTGACTCTGGAGTATCCGAGATATATGGATTTGGGTCAACGAGGCCTCTTCTATCAGGACACTCAACCTCGGTATCAATGAAAATATTTTTAGTTTTTAATTTTTCGATGCCGCGGCAGATAAGATTGTCAGGGATCTCCTTGTCTACCAACACATCAAAATAATATTCGACAAAGCTAGAATTTAAACTTGGTGGACGACTGCTCGGCTGGTTGACCAAGAAGCCATCTACAATATTGTCTTGCCTTTTCACAAAATCTAATTTATTCCAACCTTCTGATCCACTTTCGTATATTTCAATGTCATAATTTTCCATCATGTATACAGAGTTTTTTTCTTCTACATTCAAAAGCATGTAGTCTGGCTGAACTGCAACAAACGTTCCATCTGGCTTCGATGTTCCAACAGTTAATTCTGGGTCAGGCCTGAAGTTTCTGGGCAGTTCTCGCGGGGGTGCAATAAAACCGACTGCGGTTTCATACAAGACCTCAGTTTCAATTTGTGGAATCTGCATTAGTTGGTGTTTTGCTGAATTTTCAAAGTTTTGAACGGCCGCGGATGCAGAATTATGTAGGAATGACACTTGCCATGCTGGTGATTTAAAGGCAGTTTGATCAACTTTCCCAAGAGGAGAATTTAATATATAATTTTTTTCTTTCTCGGGAACAAAACCTAGATCGTAGTTTTGAATTTCTCGACCAGAAAAATTGTGTTGTGTTTTAAGATAGGGACTGTCCTCTTTGATTCTTTTTTGCCTATCGTTCTGCGTAGTGTCGTTGCCAGCCAAACTTTCAAAAGGGTCAGCAGAGGAACCAGAGACCCTAGATGAGTCATAAATAATATTATCATCATAAAAAGCATAGTAAACTGGCTTGAGCTTGCCTTGTGCTAGCATTCTTCTGCCATGCACAGTAAGTTTTAAATCAATTACTTCTTCTTTTTTATTTGAAAATAACATTGTTTATTCCTTACTGTTGCCTATTACGTCTGTTTCGGCGGCGCCGCGGCGGGCCTTTCGTATTTGGTGATGAAGTAACTTCTTCCTCTGGTGTTGAGGTCTCAGCGTCTTCAGTTACCCCAACATCAGGATCTCTCGCTGGTGTCTGCGGAATTTGTCCTGATTTTTGCTCTCTGTCATCTTCGACACGGGGTGTCTCAAAAATAACTTCTGCGCTAAGATCTGCAAATTCAATAAGCGAGAAGAAATCATAAGGCCAGTTATAAGAATACTCTGGGATCGAGTCGTTCTTTTCGTGATCATATTGAATAATTGTTTGTGAACGAGCGTTCTTGCCTTGTCTCCTACTCAGGCCGGCTTGCCTCTCACTTATTTTTGGAATAGTTTTAGATGTAATATTAAAATAATCTTGTTCGGCGCGCTGTTTGACCTTAAATACTATCCACTGGACCTCATCCCCCATTCTGGTGCCATCTTGAGATACTGATGACCCCATCAGTGCGTCTGCAAGAAGACCGTGACTGACTGTAGATTTAGACTTCATGGCTTGCCTACCGACCTTTGGAGGTAAGTTTTGCCACATGTGCGATAAATCGTCTTGATCAAAGGTGTGGGTAAACTCAAACATATACATAGAAATTGGCTGAACGCTTCTGTTTCTCAAAAAATCAAATTTAGGCGGCAATATATACCTTTGCATTTTGGCAATCATATCTTCAACCGACTTTGTGTCTGGGTCTCTAGCGCCTTGGTCACGATTATCAATAATTTTATTGATCGTCTCTGACTCAATTTCAAAATATCTAACATCTCCATCTTTTAATACAAATGGAATCGCGACGATAGCCTCTCCAACAACTTTAGATTTAGCGGGTTCACCGAGACGAATCGGTCCAGTTTTGAAACCAACCAAGTCCACAAGGGATTGGGCGCCGTTGTATGGCAAGTTTGATGCATTGACACCATTGTTTTGTGGCAAGGATGTTTGAGAAACTTCGCCGTCCGCACCGACGATTCCAAAAAGCCTTGAGGCATTCTGAACCCAGTTGTCTGGAATATCTTCGACCTGCATGAAGACGCCTACGTTTGATGCTGTTGGCATGACACCAAACTGGTGCCACATACCGCGCGGGACAGTGCCTTTGCCAGAGGATGCGGATGGTATAATTAAGTTTGTTGTTGGATCGGTTCCAGCTAACATTCTTTCGCCAGCAATACCATGGGTGTTGAAGTTAAGCATTGGGGTTTCCCACTTAGGCTCAATCACCCAAACATCCAAATCCTGAGCCTCATCCGAATCTCCAGTTGCGCGGTTGTTTCTTCGTTTTTCAGCAGGCTTGATAGCTTTGCCAAACATATTGAATGAGTGGATCATTTGCATAGAGTAAGCATTTGCAGACCCAGAGGCCATCGGGAATTCTGCTGCTTCAATATTACTATTATCCGTCGAACCGGTTGCGCCGGGACTCCAGAAAGCTTGGCCATCAATTCGCAAACAGAACACCTGAGCGGTGGAGAAGATTTCGTCTAGCGTAGGTTTGCCATCAATATCTGCTGTGTAAATAATGTCGGCCCATGCCTCACCATTATAATAAGGTGGCGTGTAAGATGGGTTGTATCCTTGATTACTATCAAACACGGCAGGGTCATAAATAGGACCGTTAGTAACTTGCTTAAATCCAGCAACTGGTGGACCAAAGGCTGAGGGGCGGCTATACATAGTAAAGGTTTCCCTTAAGCCAGTCGAGGGTCCAAGGGCGCGGCCGTTGACATGTTCCCCGCCGCCGATGCCGGTGATAAGTTCAAACGCGGGGTCTTGAGGAATTGGATAGTCTCCCCATGATCCAGACAGCGGTCGAGGCTTATTCATACTTCGGTAAATCTTAACTCGGGCAGTGTATGTTGTCCCAGATGTAACAGTGTTAAACTTGGATTCGTCAAGAGACGAAATTCTTGTCAGTCGTTCATCTTTCAAGAAGAATCTAACAGACTCAGCCAAGAAGTTGTTAACCATCATCTTATATTTGTTGTCGCCTTGACCACTCCACGAAGCCGTAAGCTGGATCCTAGCGATGTCAGATTCGACCTCCATGTCAACAAGTGGAATATTTGCAACGTATTTCTCAGGCTCGATGAGAGCTTCAAATGGGACACGAAGATCCCAACCGCGTGGGCCGCGGGATCCGGTTCCATGCATTCTTCTAAATGCTGTTTCTACCGTGCCTAGAGTTGGAGGGCCGCTTTGAACTGTGTATGAATCAAAACTCTTACCAGAACCTGTGTGACAAGCCCAGTCGCATGCAATACCTGATTTAATAGAATTATAAAGGATGCCGGGCTGGAAGAAAGCTTGTTGAAGCGGGCGAGATCTAAGAACTTGCTTGGATTCGTCTGATAAAGCATCTAAATCAGCTCCACCACCGTCAATAAAATCACTATAAGATGAACTCCACTGACTAGAAATTTGAACTGTTCTAATTGCTGGGTAGAATCCATTGTATGGCAAGAATTTTTTAACCGCATTACACTCTAATGTTATTCTGGTGGGGTCTGCAATATCCTCGTGATCTTCGCGGAGCACCTTAAAGTGTTTCATAAAGTCGGATAGAGAGAAGATCTTGTAGAATGATGAACCAGTGCTGTTAACTGGGATCTCATTGTCCGGTGAGGCGCCCTCGATACTCAAAAATTGCTCGTTCTCAGCTAAGAAATCGCCGACCGAAGTGTAATAATCAATGTGTTCACTAATCCTAAACTCTGGGATTACGCTCATTCCTTTGTTTAGAGGTCGGAGATCTTCCGCATATTCAGTATATGAATCATAGAATGGCTCGGTTGATTCTCTAACAAACTTACCAATACCATCAACTACTTTGACCCTACCAGCCTGCTGTGGAGCTTGCCATAAAGCAGTTCCAAAGTGATATTCAGAGAATGCCACGGGTCCGGGTGTCAGGAAGTTACCAGAGAATTGATATTGACCCGGTAATAAACTGTTACCATCCCAAATATTTCCGGTGTCTTCAGCAGCGGCTTCCGGGATTTCCATGCCTGTTGGACTAACAACAGAGGCAGTGGACGACAACAAGTGGAAACGTGAATACAATGGACCGGGCTTCAGATCATGTAAGGCAGCGTTTACAAAGGCAGTATCACCACCAGTGCCCTTGCCAAATTCATAAATTTGAGTTATAGCTCCGTTTTGTAATATACCGGGCTTAAATCCAGCGGAGGAGGTGGCCTCGCCTGCATATCCCGGTGAGCCTGTAGTTGCAAAGCTGATGCTGGCATCCAGTGGCCAGCGACTGTGTTCATACGAGAAAAGGTTAGAATAAGTATTTTCTGTTGTTGTTCTGTCGTTTCGTGATGATCTCCAGAACTTACTGTCGTAATTGTTTCGGCCACGAATCTTCTTCAGGCCAGTATTGTTCTCAGCAGGATAAACTTTTTCTTTATATCTTAGCCCAATAAACTTGCTGATTGGGCTGTCTGGGTCTTGTAACGCGCCATCTAAGTAGAAGTCTTTCACATCATCATAAGCTGTTACGATAGGTTCTTCTGAAGCAAACACAGCAAGATTGTTTAATTCATTGTTGGAGAACTTGACTTTAGCGTTTGCGAATGTGCTCTTAACTGTTACTCTTTTGTTAATATTTTTGCCGCGCTTGGTCTTTGTTGTAAAGACAAAGTTATGCTCAAGTGGGTGGTGTTTGGCAACAACAGCCGGCTCAACAAAGTTTTTGACCTTTCCAAATCGTGCTCTTCTTACATTTGCATCAAATCTATGGTTTTCGTCTTGCGTTGGAGTATCACTGATTTTCTCTTCGGTTTGAATCATGTGAGATATCTTACTATTTTTCTTTAAGAATCTTGTAACTCCATTCTCACTAGATCTAACCTGTTTCCAAGTTGGATACCCAAAAGGACCATTACGGAAAAGGTTAAGTTGGTTAAGGATATTTGCATTGGAGACTTGTAGCTTAAGGAAGGACTCTAAACTATTAGTGATTTCGCCTATGAACGAGCCTCTTGGTGAACCTTGAACAAGTTCGCCATCTGTTCTTGTAAAAGAACCTTGAGGACCAACGTTGTAGTATCTTATCGCACCTTCGGCTGTTGCATCAAATAGATGTGTGTTAAATTCATTGCCCAAGGTAGCTGATGCTGTATTGACAGGATCGATAATGTTTGTATTCATTGTTCCAAATAAAGTTGGAACAAAGCCCGGTTGCGACTCGTTGGTGGTGGGACCAGTTGGGGTTCTCAAGCCGGAAGTGGCAGTCTGTGACCCAACAAAACTTTGCGAAACAAACGAAATGCTTGCTTCGTGAATGCGCTTGCCATCGTGGGTTAGGCCAGATGGTGATAAACCATCTTCGCGTCCGTATCCTAATTCAAGTGTATTAAGGAACGATGAAGTAATCCAAGCATACGCCAAGTCTGATTGCGGAATCGGTCGGCTAACAAAATAGTTGTCGTGGTGTGAGCTAGTTGCGATAGTAGCAGGAGCATGACCAATAGGATAGCCACCGGGACCAGAGGATGACAGTGAGAACTCGTTTGTGATCTCCAGTCTTTGGCGTGTGTTTCGGTTAACCTTGTGGAAGTTAGCAAAACCAGAGTAAAGGTTTGTGTTGGTTTGCTCACCAATGCCACTACGGAAACCAAACTGATTTGTAACACCTGACAGCATGGTTTTCAATGGGACACGGACGGACAGGTTGCGGAAGTTAATATTGTTATAAGGTGAATACTGGGTTGTAACAAAGTCCAGACCGGGACCACCATTAGAATCGCCTGCTGTTTCAGGTCCACCGGGCGCAGAGAATCGTTCAATCATCGTGTGTTCTGCGACACCTCGATTTATTTTTGGATAGTCAACAAGAGCCTCGACATAAACAGATGCAGTAGCTCCAACATTGAAGCCCTCATTTCTTACAAATGCTTGGTTGTTTGTGCCTCGATCACCCACGAACACAACTTGGTTGGCTCTGGTAAAGTTACCCATACGAGAATTGAGTGTCCCAGAGATCATTCTGGTCGATCCGTTGAGTGACCTTTGGTCAGTTATAAGACGGATGTTCTCGACGCTCAGAGGACGCTTTGCAGCCGGATATCGGTATAAGAATGCACGCTTGCCTTCGCCAGAGGATCTGGGGACGATACCTTGGAACGTGATCTTGTTCTCGGTGTCAATTTTCCAACCCTCAGCCCTTGTTACAGCATCATCTAGTCCAGTCGGATTCATTGCACCACCGAGGTGTGCGCCTGTTTTATCAGAGCCAGAAAAGTTAAGATCTTGGTGACGATACTGCCTACCTCCAACAAACCTTTGGGTGTATGGTCCTTGCATCGCACCATCGACAATACCCTCTGAATGTAGGCCCGATATATCAAAGCCGATATTCTCTAGGAAGATGGAGCGACCACCAAGATCGCCGGAGCCTGTGATATCATCTTGGCCTTTGTATCCCGATCCAACCGAACTACTGATAAATGAGAATGGAAGAACGTATTTTGCCTGTAAGACAGTTTCGTATGATTTGTTGGCGGCTGCATTTATAGCATTTAGAACTTTGTCTCCACGCAGGGGCATTATGGTAAGATGTGCTCTTTTCTTTTCTATAATCTTGCCATCAGAATCAATTATGGCTGGCTTTAATATGTCGCCTACGTCTGGTTCATGATATGCCGGGGCGCGTTCGAGAGTGCTCAAGCCGCGCTTGATAGAGACACCAAGCGACACCAAATCATCGCCGATACCAATGCGGAAAACCCTTGGAGTGTGGGTTCTAAAGCCTCCAGCAGAGTTAACACTAACATCGCTAGGCTCCGCAAGCGCGTTGATAACAAAGCCCCAATCCTTAGCGTGACCGGGTGTATTGTGTCCACTTCGAATAACACGACCTATACCTGCATCAATTTTATATGGCTTTGCAAAGCGGTTGACTGCATATGCGGAGCCGGTATACGTTGCAACAGTGCCGGGGTCGTCAATCTGATTTAGCATTGGACCCGTTCTGAAGTCATAACGAGAGATTTGATTTCTTATTGTTTCTCTGCCGGAATCAACACCTGCACCTTCTCCTGTTGGGCGATGACCAGCAGGAGTAACCTTAAAGAGGTTTCTGTCTCCGGTCCCATCGTCGTCGCCAACCGATGTGACTGTCACAGATTCGTTTCTCTTAACTCGCTCTTTCCACCATGTAGCATTTTTACTTTCAATAGAAGTTCTAGATAGCGGCGCGCCCTGTGAAATTGGTGCATGACCGAACTTCCAGTTATAAGTTAGCTCGTTAACGCCTTTTGCAGTTCCCTCAATATCATCGACACCAAATCGTCTGTTACCTTTTGTATCAACGATAGGATATTTGCTTTGATATTTGTTTCTCTCAAGAATGTGACTTTCAATAACCGTCCGAACTTCGGAAGAAACATCGGCAGAGAGCGGAGCCAACCTGCGAAGCATAATACTAAGGGAGTCATCAATCCATTTATAAAACTCAATATATTTATCGATGTCTGGCGTATTGCCGATGCGCTCGAAGAATAGGGCCCGAAGCTTGTTCATGGCCTTGTATTCATGACGATAACGATAAACCGGCTCACCAATAAGGTTGTTATACTCTGCGATAGTGCCAAGCAAGTTCATCATTTCTTGCGACACAGTATCATACATGTTCTTTTCAAAAGTGTAGAAGAACTGTGATACTGCGCTGGTTCTAGTAAGGAAGTTATCGTCGTTTGTTAAGACACTGATTGCATCTGAACTGTTTACAACCTCTGGAAGCTGTTGTCTTGCAGTGTTGATATATTCAACTGCAACACTAGCGGTGCTACTGGTTTTGAATCCGTAGCCTAATCCTAAGTGCTGGTTCCTTGTGACTTTTCCAAGGCCTCCGTATCTGCTGTGAAGTGCGACAGAACCAGAGGAATGATCTTGAACAAGGAACTCGCCGTTAGAATCCGAACCAGTAACGTCGGAGAAGTTCCAGTGCAGAGCTAAAGTTTCAGCTTCTGGAATATCCATACCGTCCGCAAAAGTAGAATCTAGGTATGCATTCCTGAAAGCATTTTGGGTTCCGTAATTAAACACATCCAGTGCATGTGCATGAATGGCTTGTTTAGATAGGAAACTTTGATAGTAGCGAAGCTGTGAAACCTTAACATCGGTAGGAGTTACAACAGAGCCAGAGAAGCCGGTGCGGTCGGCACCAACATAGAATCTCTTATTAGCGTTGCTCAGAAGGTCAACTGCTCCAGTAACATTAGTGTTTCCAGAGAGGTGGAAACTCTCTTGAAGTATATCACCTTTATAGTTCAATCCGATAAGTTCAACAACAGTGTTCTCAATCAAACCGTCGATTGAGCCTACAGCCGAGCCCGATACTCTACCACCTCCACCTGCACTCTTAGCGCGAGTGGTTCTGATTGCAAAGTTCCACTTTTCATTATTGTAGACGTTTGGATACACATCTGTTTCAATTTCAACACCAATGTTTCCGTTTGATCCAGTCAGAACAAAGTAAGCATCTTCAGAATTTGGCTTAGTTTTAACTGCATATAACTGGAGGTTGTAATCATCAGGATGGAAAGTGTTGAATGATTCTGCTATAACCTGTGAATCTAGGGGCCTGTGCCATCCAGCGATAGAGGAGGACAAGAAATTTGTTACAAAGTATGCTTCGTTTCTTGGGGTCAGTTTCTTCGGAAAGACAACTTCACACTCCATTGTAAATGGAACATCAACTCTTTCTGGGTAACCTGACGTAAATGCAGAAGATCCAGAGATAACTTTTGAGCTTTGCTCATCATTTGTTCCAGAATTTTGGAATACAGTTGCAGTAAAATGGTCTGGGTGATTGAAGTTGATAGTCTTCTTGGGCACTGCCGACATATAGTGAGTGTTTTCAAGCTTATATATGGCATTATTTGCGTATGCCTTCATCTTGACAATTTCATCGCCTATTCCAAAACAGCGAATAAGATTTCTAAATGCAGCCTCGGTGCCCTTAGTCTTATAGATTCCTGTTAGGTTGTTGTAGATGTTCTTATAAATAAAGTTTTTGATATCGGTAAGGTCAAGTTCATACTCTCTATCAGCATCTCTAGCGAGAACTTGTGCGACAAGATCGGCATCAGCGAACAATTCCGGGGCGACGAAGCCTTTTGATGTAAGCAGACGGTTTGAGAATGGAGCCGGCTTTGCAGGCTCAAAACTTGAACTTAAATAAGTTGCATCTTTAAGGCCAGAAAGGGATTCAATCTGTAAATGAAGCGAATCAAAATAGCTACTAAGAACTTGTGAAAGTTTTCTAAGCTGCTGGTTACCCTCGGTGTCATCCTCAACAATCCACGATGGCATACTGTGATACAGGCTGGCATTATTAAGATGATCATAAACAGACCCAGTTGCCTCAAGACTACTTCGGAGTTGTTGAACATCTGGGTGGAATGAGTATATAATTGGATCTTGGAATTCTGACCCTGCCGATGAGGATACAATTGCAGATCCTGTATTTCTAGAATTAGAACCAACATAGCCAGTCCATTTTCCGTTTGAGATTCGACCAGAGTAATCAAGAACGTTTGAGTCTACAGACGAAGTTCCTGTGATACCTTCGTTAAACTTGTAATAAACACCAAGTTCAGTGTTTGCGATATCATTATTAGTTCCGCCGCCGACTTGATATCTATAATTGTTCAGAATCTGTTCATCAGTTCTTGCAACCTTCCAGAATCTAAATTCATCAAGTGACGCTGATAGTTTACCATAGCCAGCCATACTACCGACCAGTGAGTTATAAGTCGAGCCAGATGGGGCGTCAGCCAAGGC
>MDTC01077100.1_pt1 | contig 18177 bp, 26 predicted proteins | sample 811181 | NCBI WGS metagenome assembly MDTC01 (sample SAMN05326644, study PRJNA326480) | marine metagenome | isolation source: seawater | place: Pacific Ocean: North | collected 2011
CCACGCCGAGTAGCAGTACCACGCCGAGCAGTAGCACGACACCGAGCAGCAGCACGACACCGAGCAGCAGTGTCACAAGTAGTTCGAGCGCTTGCTCTCTAAACATGACAAACTTTAAACCCGTATGGATAGCTCTTTGTGAGTGCGACGGGTTTGACGCAGACACCACTGCTGTAAATAGCTACATAACAATTCAGCCAACCACCGCAACCAACGGTCAATTCGTTGCCGCTTGGATAACTAATCATGATTATAATAATTTAAAATCAGTAACTTGGGGAACTTCTTCTGGTAAGCTTGGTATTGCTCGTGGTGAGCTAATGAATAGCTGTCTTGGAACCGTCTCAAGACTAGGTGTATCTAAAGGAGTCCCAACCTGTTTGTTTGTTTATTCTAGAGACAATAATCTGCATAAAGATGAACAATGGGATTTAAATGCGTACTTCACAGACACTTCTGGGCAAAATGATTGTGAAGCTTGTTTGACTACAGTAGGCTCTATTTGCCCAACGAGTAGCAGCAGTCTATCTCAAACCTCTAGTAGCCAAACCAATCCGCCTATTTCTTCCAGCGTTGCTCAAAGTAGCAGCAGCACGTCGCAAAGCTCCACGAGCACCGACACGAGTGGGGCGGCGAGTTCTTGCTCTTTCAACTTCTCTAGCGCACGCGCTGTTTGGATTGGCATGTGTGGTTGCAACGGCTTTGATAATGGCGGCGGCTCGTTAACGCCTATCTTGGATCAGCAGCCCAGTGCGCAAACACATAGTTCAGGTGGTAACTTCGTAGCGGCTTGGATTGATCATCGTGATTTTAATGACGTTATGCTCCAAATTGCGTCTAGCAAAAGTGGAGCAACAGGTTCAAGCGCAAATGCAGTTTGGGCTGCGATAACTCCTGCTAGATTTGTAGGAAGATGTGTACCAGACGGACATGGGCAAACAAATTACTCAAACCTCAATGTAACATCACAACACCCAGCTTATCATAAAGCGGACCTTCGGCCTGTACATGCTCATGATCCCATCAATGGTGAACACGAATGGCATTGTGTATTCGTATACGAGAGAAAAAATGACCTTCACAAAGATGAGTTTTGGGCTTTACGGAACAGTATATATTGGCCTTACCCTGCTAACTACATTGGTCAAACTGCTTCCTATGAACCTAGTAACGATTGTAACGCTTGCAACGACACAGAAACCTCTCTGTGGGGGTCGCCCAGTGGCAGTTGTTTGCCACGAAGTTCTACGAGCACTGCGCCGAGTAGCAGTACCTCGCAAAGCTCCACCAGCACTGCGCCTAGCAGTAGCGTTACGCAGAGTAGTAGTGTTACCCCGCAGGACAGTCAGAGCTCTATTTCAAGCGTTGTGTCGTCAAGCTCCGCCAGCTTGAGTCCTGTATTTAATTTCTACAGAGCTTACCCATGTGGTTACTGGGAGCAAAGCAACTGCAATATGTACTGGCAGATTGGTGGCGGTATCCCAGTTAGAATCAACGACTCATTAGATAGTTCCCCGTTGGTCTCTTGCGCTCAAACGAACGGTACTACTCTACAGTATAAGGTCTCTAAGGTTAAGGGACTAGGCACTTATCCAGAGATTTGCTTCTTGTTGATAAAGCAAACTACTCTTGGAGCCTACTATACTCCGACATTAATTACTGGAGCGTTCACTGGCTGTAATGCTTGCGAAGACTCCAGTTCGGATATAAGCCTAGCGTCTAGCTCAAGTATTCCTAGCTCAACTATTTCTAGCTCAAGTGATTTAGCTAGCTCTGCAAGTTCAATTTTCAGCAGCAGCGTTACATCGTCAAGCGCTGTCTCTGTAAGCTCAACGTCCCAATCTAGCAGTAGCACTTCTAGGTTGCCGTCGATGACTCCTTCTGACAGGTGCGGTTATCATCATCCTGATAAGGTTGACATAACTGGAGTTTACAAGAGAGACCCTGCCTACAACACTAATATATGGATTACCCAAGGTGACTCATTCTGTTATAGGTTTAAGGTGTTTGATGATGGCGCTGCTGTTGATTTAAGCGATTACAACATAAGAGCATTCTTGAAGCTTAAAATGTCTGACACAGGCCAGATAGAGACCTTCACTACAGCCGCTTTGTCTGACGCTGGTATCAATAACATTGTTGAACTAACTTTGACAGCAGCGCAAACAACCTGCTTGCCTATCACTGAAGCTGTATACGACGTAGAAATACAGCATAAGACTACCAATAAAGTAGAAAAAGTTTTAATTGGCTACTTTAACATAAAACCAGAAGTTACCAGACACCCATCTGGATGCACCGCAAGCTGGTCGTTATTGACAAGTCGGACCGTTCAGGGCAGCGAGAGTTCTACTTCAGCCACTTCTTCGAGCTCTGCTGGGCCAGCGGTTACTCCTTGTCCGTGCTTTACTGGGCACGTATACAGAGTGCTTAACACAGTAGACAACACTTATACCTTCACCGTAGAAGTGCCGACAGAAGACGTAGGTCTCAAGGGTATTACTTCTTGGGAAGCCCAACTCTACGTGTTAGATACAACTCGCACCATAGCCACACTGCACGAGACTGAGTTGGTAGACAATACTGTTGACCCAAGTTTAGCAAGAACTGGTTATGAGATAATTTTCCCAGTTGGCGGTAGTAGGCATAGGTTTGTTGACAAAGCCTTGATTAGCTCTGGTATATTAAGAACAATCTTTACTGTTCCAATTCCAGCTTCTACTTTTGTTTCTGCTTATGTTACTATTAGAATATTTGGACCGAACGGATGCGGTGATAATGGTTCAGACCCACTAAGAATAGATTTCGACCCAGCTTTGACCGAAACAACAGCAACCAATTGTGTGGCTTCTAGTAGCAGTTCTTCTGCTTAATTAGTGTAATTATATTGTCGGCCTGTTGCTGACTCTTAATTATGAAAAAGAAAAAAACTAATAAAAAAGCCGCTGGATTTACTTTCTGGCGCAAAAACGTAAAAAACAGCATTCTTGGCGCTTTTAATTGGGCTAAGAACACTGTTTGCGAGACAGTTCGTAAAACTTGGGAAATGTTGTTAGACGACAACTATGGCGTAGCTTGGGGAGGCATCATATTCGGAGCCTTAACTTTGCTAAACGTACTGAACCCTTGGGACTTGCTTGCAATTATTAGCATCGGCCTTGGCGTAAGACACCTGTGGTCGAATCGGCACTGGCACTAAAAAATGTCACTTAAGCGGGGCTTTTGCCCCGTTTTTTTTTATATATTCAAGTTTGTTTTGTGTAAAATAACGTACAGTCAGGAACAAAAAATGAGCAATTTTGATTTTTCACAAGACATCTTAAAGGCTAAAGAAGGCAAAACCTTAAACAAGCCCTTTAGAACCCCAGGCGGCCCTAAAAAGTTCTCCGTTTATGTTAAGAACGAGAAGGGTAATGTAGTAAAAGTAAACTTTGGTGATCCAAATATGGAGATCAAAAGAGATGACCCAAACCGCCGAAAGAATTTCAGAGCTCGTCATAATTGCGACAACCCTGGTCCCAAAACAAAAGCTCGTTATTGGTCATGCCGACAATGGCGCGGAGGTAAAAAAGTAGAAGCCTCTGACAACGGCGAGTACGAATGGGATGGTATTACTATTTTTGATCACAATGAATTGCTCACGATCAACCCTAGTTTAGCCTACGTTGAAGAAGAAATCACAGAAGAGATTGAGGCGGGTTGTGGGTGTGATACTGGCTGTGGCTGCGGCAACAACGAACCCGAAGAGCAACAGTCTTGCGACTGCGGTAACTGTACTAACTCATCTTGCTCCTGCGCCTGTCACCAGCAAGACTACGCGAGTCTCTGGGAAAATATTCGCAAAAAGAAAGAAAGAATTAAATCTGGCTCTGGCGAAAAAATGAGAAAGAAAGGGGAAAAAGGAGCCCCTACTTCTGAGCAAATGGAAAAAGCTAAAGCTGGCCACATGGGTGAACTCGCCTTCGATAACCCAGGTGAGGCTATGGAAAAAGCGAAGCAAATGGGTTTTGATAAAATCCATAACCACAAAATGAATGGCAAAGATGTTTTCATGCCAGGTCCATCTCATGAAGCTTTGATGAAAAAAGTTAAGGAAACAAACGCTAATGAATACAGTGATCATGAGGTTAGTATGGCTGCGTCTCAAATGATGAAAATTGCCAGACAATCCACTCAATTAGCAATGATGTTAAGAGAAATGCCAGAATCTGATATTATGGCTTGGGCGCAAGATAAAATTTCTAAATCAGAGCATTATGTTGAAGCTGTGTATGATTACATGATGTACAACAATTCTAGTGCAGCTTTGACCGAAAAACAGAAAAAGCTTCCTCCAGCACTTCAAAAGGTAATCCTTAAGAAGAAGGGTAAAAAGCCTGAAGAGAAAAAAGATGACGAAGAAAAAGAAGATAAGTCTGAAGCTAAAAAAATCGACATTGAAGATGTAAAGGTTAAGCCAGTCCTCATGCAAAAAAGAACCATTGCTTATGACATGACTCAAGAAGAGTTTGATGAAGTGATGAATTTTGAGGAGATCGTGCAAACAAAAGACGATTTGCTTGAAGCGGAAGCCGCTAAACGGCCAGGTAGAAAATCAGGAGCTCAAACCCCAGCCAAGCCAAGCGAAAGAAAGAAAGGCTCTTCTAAGAACAAAAAAGGTAGTGCTGGTAAAGGCGGTCCTTCCATCACGTTTTCAGCTAAAGTAACACAGTCTCTTAAGAATAAAGTCAAAGAGCACAATGCCAAAAGCAAAAAGAAAGTGACTCTTTCTCAATTAAAGAAAGTTTACAGAAGAGGCGCTGGTGCATTTTCCTCTTCTCACAGGCCAGGTCAAAGCCGAGGCTCTTGGGCTATGGCTCGTGTGAATATGTTCTTAAAAATGAAACGCGGCGGTAAAGTAAAGAAGTCTTACAGAGACGCCGATGGTGATATTTAATATGAAAAAACTACTACTATTAATCGCGGCAATCGCATTCGTGGGTTGCGACAAAGCTTCTAGCTGCTGTTCTCAGTGCCCCAAGGATTGCGGCTGCGGATGCACCTACACACCTTAATGCAGCCGTGTATGTATAAGAAACTTAAAGACCCTGAAAAGTACGGAAGCTGGACGAGAAGAATTAAACGCTTGTGGCGTCACCTTATGTGCAGGCTCAAACTTTGCGAGGGCGTAGGAAAGTGCGGGTGTATATGCCATACAGATCATTGGTTCTGTTGCGGCGACGGCAATACAAAGAAAAAGAGTTAGTCTTTTTTGTGGCTTAATATATTGTAGATTCTTTTGAGTTTAGCTACTCGCTCGTACTGATCTTCTGTCTTGTATCTCCATGCGTTAGTTTCTTCTTCTTGTATTTGATCTTGCAGGAATATAATAAACCAATCCCTGTCTTTATCATTTAGTCGATTCATTTTAGTTCTCGCATCGTTTTCAACTGACCAAGTATATTCAGGGTGTTTTCACATTTGATTTGGGGCACTTGAATAGTTCTTGGGTAGTTTAGGTTTTTGTCTATTCTAACACCATCCACGTTCCACTCTGGAACAATGAAATCATCTACGAAGTCGTACCAACCTTTTTCGCGCAAAAGGTTAAAGTATTTGTCTACATCTTTTTCTTGAGCTTCTACTAGAACATCGAAATCTAACTCTTGGCTAGCAACCATTGAAATGTGCCTGAAAAATAAACCTTCGTTGCAGGTTAACTCAGATACAACTATCAAGTTCATAATTGTAATTACACATTAAAAAGTGTAATATAGAGTATGCCCAGAAGAAAAAAACCATTATACACCCTAACTCTTAATGGGCTATCTATTGACGTAATGTCTAAGTCCTCTTTGACGATTCATGACCCTATGGGTAACTTAGAAGACGGCGAGGCATTGAAGATTTGCAAATACTTATACGATGAAGGCTTCCTAACAAAGCAGAAAAACAGGGAGATACAAATTAACATCGTAAATTCTTAAATATAAATAATTATAATCCTGTCTTATTTAAGTGAGAAAAAACTCCAAGTATCAAGAAATTGTAGAAGCAGCTAAAATAGCTGATGATTCTATAGTTTTTTTTTGGCAGAAAATGATAGATTTAGAAGAGCAGCAGCAGCATTTTTTAAGGGTAAATGATCAGGAAGGCTTTAAAAACATAGAGAAGCAAAAATTTAAAATTATTTGGAGAATAGAGTGGGAAGAAGATGAAATTAAAAAGTTAGAAAAAAAGCTTAAAGAATTGGATTAAATTATGCCTAGAAAGAAAAGCCCCAAGACAATGTACGTAGTAAAGTCTGCTACTAATAACTATACCCACGGAGCATTCCCTTATACCGAGGAAGGTAAGAGTAGAGCAGAAGCTTTCGTTAAAAAAGCATACAGAGAGAAAAAAGAAAAGCTAGAAATTCAAGAACAATGAGATAATTTGGCGCACGGTAGCTCATGCGTTAATATGACATAACGACACATAAAGTGTCTTCTCCTCGTTAAACCCCCCAGAAATGGGGGGTTTTTTATTGGCACACTCAATGCTTTTGTTTAGGCATGAGAAATTACTCTTTAACTAACACACTATTTAATGACTTGTTTACTAACTTTGATAACAGTTTTTTTGACGGCGACCACTCTTACTGGAGGCGTCAAGACACTGTTTTAGTGAAAGATACAGGTAACACCTACGAATACTCTATGGAACTTGCTGGTTTTTCAAAGAAAGACGTAGAGATTTCATTTAAGGATGGAATCGTAAAAATCTTAGCTAAGAAAAAAGAAAACACTAAGTCATGTTCCTTCTATATCCCAAAAGATGCAGATAAAGATAAAATATTTGCAGAACTGAAGGACGGGCTTCTATCTATTACAATTACAAAAAAAGAGGAGGTAAAAGCCAAGCAAATAAAAATCAAATAACAGTTGACTTATCATCAAGTAAAACATAAGATTACAACAGTTGCGTTTTGGGATGCACTATATAGTTTAGTCACGTATTCATGGATTTAATCAGGTTGGGTTGTCATGATGAGTGAGTCTAAGCTGCCGAAAAAACGCAATTATTTTTATCATGAAAACAGTAAAAGTAACATTAGTAATTGCAGCCGCAGCCTTTTTGGGCATGGGTTGCGCTAGCACACTGACCGTTGGCCCCCAAGCTAACAATGACTCGTACCTTGACGTTTCCGCAGGAACTAAAGGCGCGTCTGTCACAGTACCTTTTGTTAAGGCTGGCGTAAAAGCCACCGAGACAAAAAAGAAGTAATATTAGTTATTGTTTCTAAACAAACCCCTCTTGATTAATTTCAAGGGGGGTCTTTTTTTATGTGTAATTAAAAGTGATGGACCAAGGAAAACCTATGAAAAACGAAGATGGCTCTTGGAACACAAAATCACCGCATCGTACTTCTCACGATCCTTACCTGTATGAATACGTAAAGTATCAAAACCCTAAGACGGGTGGCACTCAGGTTTACTTTTTTAAAGTAGCAAAGGACACGAAGGATGTTATAGGATACAAAATCCTTTAAGATTTCTTTTTAGGAGCCTTCTTTTTAGCTGTTTTCTTAGCGGCTTTTTTAGCCGTAGTCTTTTTTGCAGCCTTTTTTGCTGGTCTTTTTGCCGAAGCTCTTTTCTTTGGCTTTATAGCTTGTTTAGCTATCCTTGAATTCAAAGTTCTTCTCTGATTGTTTATAGACCAGAGAAGCCAGAGCATCAAAAGCGCAGTGAAAGCCACTAAGTAATACGAAATCAGTGCGCCGTGATCATAAATCCATGCGTCTGCTCTTTCTAATGCTGTCATTGGTTTATTTACAATCATAGGAACTGCTGGGCCATTTTCAGGCTCTCTAATCACGATGTCAACCTTGTTCTTCTGAACAGTCGGGGGAGCAGGTGCTGGCATGGGTAGCTCTTTAGAAGTAACGTTAGGCTTGTGAGGTATAACACCACCATTTGGCAGTATATTCATTGCTGGTTCCTCTTTTTGAGGCTTTTGCAAATCAGAGACTCTAATAATATTTGCTGCGCCCGAAGAATTAGGGTTAACTTTCTTACCCCCTTGGCAAGCAGTCAAGAATATCACTAACAGAATAAGTGCTTTTTTCATTTTAATTTTTTACTGTTGCGCTGGCATTTCCGAAGTAGAAACCTACAATAGCTGTAAGAGTTTGCCTTACTTCAGGAACCATTAGGTATCCTTTAAGCTCAACAAATACCACTTCTGTTCCTCCACCGAACAAGCCGAGGAAAGTTCCTTTGACCTCCTCAACTTGGACGATGGTAGAAAACCCCAAGAGGGAAAGCACAAATGGCGCTAGGATTACTCCAAATAGTATGCAACATACAATTAGCCTTCTAACCCATTTTCCAGCATCGAGCGGAACTCGTTTTGCTGCTTTATCAGCAGACTCGTCTTCCGCTTTTTTCATGCCCAGAGCCATTTGGTAAAATGAAGCTCTTTCTTTCGCTCTTTCGGCCATATACCTGAATATAAATCCAGTAATACTACCGCCGATCATTGTTATTAGCTCTATAGGCATATTAATGTTTACACATTGACTTTTCTAATAAGAATTGTATTTTCTCTATGAGATATGTCTTTTTTTGGTAGAAATAGGTTAGACTGGCCCGAAACGGCCATAAATTTAGCTCACGACATAGCTAAATACCGTTCAGAAGACCCATATGTACAAGTCGGCGCTGTTATAATTAAGAAGGATGGCTCTATGTTTTTGGGCTACAATGGTGCTCCTTCAGGTGTCGATATTGACTGGTCAAACAGAGATGCTAGAAGAGAAAGAGTCCTCCACGCCGAAGCAAACGTACTTAACTTTGTTAAGCCTAATGAAGTCGAGCTACTCGCTTGCACTCACTTACCCTGCAAAGAGTGCTTGAAAATGATCGCGCAAAAAAGAATTGACAAGGTATATTATAGCAAAGAGTTGAAGGGGTACGACTCCTCTTTAACTTTTGATTTAGCAGAAGAGTTTGGTATCAATATAATTAAACTTAATTATGAAAAGGCAAAAGAAACGACAAACTAAGCCTTCTAATTCTGTAGCAGAAAAAAAGATCAGGAAAATTATACTGAAAACTGGTCTTTCCCCAGGTGACTTGGTGATGCTGACGGCGGCGATTAGAGATTTAAAAGCTGCTCATTCTAATATTCTTGTTGACGTAAGAACCGCTGTTCCAGACATTTGGGATAACAATATTTTTATAACACGCTTAGACGACGACGATAAAGATGTAGAGCATATTGACGTAGAGTACCCCGCGATTAACTCTTCAAATTCTAAGCCATTTCATTTCATACATGGATACAGAATGTTTCTAGAAGACAGGCTTGGTATAAAAATACCACAAGGAGATTTTAGAGGCTACGTACCTCTTTCAGAGCAGGAAAAATCTTGGATGAATCAAATTCAAGAAATGGGAGTCGAGGAAAAATTTTGGCTTCTTTTTTCTGGCGGCAAATGGGACTATACAGCGAAGTGGTGGAACCCCGAAGAATACCAAAAAGTAGTAGATCACTTCAAGGATAAAATTTTATTTGTACAATGCGGCGAGTTAAGTCATCATCACCCGCAGTTGCAAAATGTTATTAACTTAGTTGGCAAAACAAATACTAGGCAGTTGATTAGGTTAATGTATCACGCTGTAGGGGTAGTATGCCCAGTTACATTTGCAATGCACTTAGCCAGAGCCGTGGATACCCCAAGGAAGCACGCAGTTAATAGACCTTGTGTTGTTTTAGCAGGAGGACGCGAGCCAACGCATTGGGAGTCTTATCCTACGCATAAATATCTACATCATGTTGGCGCATTAGATTGTTGTGACATCGGAGGGTGCTGGAGATCAAGAGCTTTTGAGTTGGGCGATGGAGACGAGAAAGATAAAAGCCTTTGCCTTCAACCAGTGGACATGGGCGAAAAGATAACTACGCCTCAAGGTAATCTTGTTGACTTAAAAATACCTAAGTGTTTAGACATGATCACACACAAACATGTCATAGAAGCAATTGAAAGTTATTATGATGGCGGAGTAATAGAGTATGGGAAAGGTTGGGGCGGTATTAATATAGATCAACCCAATGAAATTGTAGTGGAGCCAGAAGATCAAGAGCCAAAAACTCTTTCTGAATTTTAAAATGCAAGCAACAAACTACCCAGTTTCTTTGCCAGACTCTTATGTGCATTTCGGAAAGCACAAAGTTTTCAATAGGCTTTCAAATAAGTTTGATAAGAATGACTTAGCAAGACTGTGGTCTTTAATTCTTAATTGTAAGCAAGTCTTAGAAGAGGAAATAGAAGGAGACTTTGCGGAGGTAGGCGTTTACAAAGGCAACTCTGCCGTTGTATTGGCTGAAATAGCAAACTTTGTTGGCAGAGATTTGTATTTGTTTGACACATTTGATGGCTTTGATAAAAAAGATTTAGAAGGCGTTGACGACAAGTTTCAAGAAGGCGATTGGGGAGGAGTCTCTGTTGATGAAGTTAAGACGTTTATTGGCGAGGCGACAAGCTGTTGTCATTTTGAAGCTGGCTACTTTCCTGAAACACTTACAGAAAAACACAAAGAAAAAAAGTATTCAATTGTTAGTATAGATTGCGATCTTTACAAGCCTATAAAATCCGCCCTTAATGAGTTTTATCCGCTCATGTCTCACGGCGGAGTATTTTTAATTCATGATTATTCTAGCGGGTTCTGGGAGGGAGCCACAGATGCAGTAAACGAGTTTTGTAAAGAAACGGGTGAGTTTTTAATTGCTATGCCAGATAAGTCTGGCAGCGCTTTCATAAGAAAATCTAAATAGTCTTGACCCTCCCACAAGGGTGTGCTACGATTTTTTCATGGTTATGAACTTTGTAGAGATCGAAGATGCTCATAAACGTTTGCCTCCCGACTGGAGAGACAAGTTTTCCACAGTTGACTGGTCGGATACACTGTTTGTGTGTCAGGGTATAAATGATACATCTTATGACACTTATGAAATAACTTCTGATGATGAAGTTTTTGGCAGAAGTGAAAACGGGGAGTTAACTAGGCTTACTGATTTTACAGCTAAACTTGAACTGTCAACGGGTGTTATCTTAGAAGAAGAAGATTATGAGTTAGATATTTCAGCCTATTTTCTTAAAGGTGATTTAGTTCACTTTAAGTTTGAGGACGCTGTGTTTGTAGACAGAGAAAAGCGTATAAAGTACCAGAAAGAGTTTGAGGATCAGATTAGTGATCTTAAAGCTAAGATTAACAAAGACGAAGCTAAATCAAATAGTACAATATACAGAGTCTGGAAAGCAATAGTGTCAGTTCCTCTTACAGTGATAAGATACGTCTTAGGTTTTCTTATCAAAGTTTGCTTCTTTATTGAAGATTTGCTTACATAGGTTATATTTATTGGAATGCTACCTTTGCAAGAAGAAAGAGCGCTAGTAAAAAAAGCTAAGGGGGGGAGTCAAGAAGCTTTTACTGAGTTAGTTATTGATTGTTCCGACAAACTAAGGGGTAGTTTATATTCAAAGCTTAAAAACGAAGATTTGGTCAGTGAAGTATTTCAAATGTCTCTGGTTAAATCGTGGAAAAAAATAAAAACATTCAAAGGCGAGGCTAGGTTTTATACTTGGATTTACAGAATCGCAGCAAACCTTTGTTATGACTTATTCAGAAAAAACAGTAGAGAAAAAACTTCTTCACTAGAAGCCCTCTCTGAAGAAAATCCATACATAGAAGCTTTGTTTTTGGAAACAAAAGAACAACACCACGCTTCAAGAGACATAGAGATGAATGAGTTAGCTAGCAAGCTTGACGAAGCTATGAGTAGTTTGTCGCCAGAGCACAGAACTGTATTAGAGTTATTTGGAAAACATAATTTGAGCTACGAGGAAATAGCGCAAAAAACCAATCTACCACTTGGCACGGTAATGTCTAGGTTATTTTATGCAAGAAAGAAAGCGCGGAAACATTATGAAAGAGTTGATAGAAAAACAGAAGCCCAACTTGTTAGAGAAAACTAGAACCTACTTGGTTGGTCACATGCAATATGCCAGCGGGAGAGACTGGCGTAAATATGTGGAGGACGAGCTAGAGAAGCTTAATATTGTTACATTTAACCCATATCGTAAACCTTTCGTTAAAGATGTAGAAGAAGATGAAGAGGCTCGCCAAAGGATGGCTGACGATTTAGCTAATGGTTATTACGGAGATGTAGCTGAAAGAATGAGTATAGTTCGTAGCTACGACTTAAACCTAGTAGATAGATCAGACTTTATTGTAGCCCACATACTTCCAGATGTCGCAAGCTGGGGCAGCGCAGAAGAACTTGTTACTGCTGTACGAATGAAAAAGCCTACTTTCGTTTCTGTGGAAGGCGGTAAAAACAAAACGCCGCTTTGGTTGTTGGGTATGATGCCTCATAATTATTTTTACAATGACATTGATGAGGTGTTGGATATGATTAGAAAGATTGATTCTGGAGAAAAGAAGATCGACAGTGATCGTTGGAGGCTTTTAAGGAAGGAGTTAAGATAATGGCATACAAAGACCCAGAGAAGAGAAAAGCTTACCACAAGGCTTACCGCGAAGCCAATGCTGACAAGGAGAAGGCTAGACACAAGGCTTACCGCGAAGCCAACAAGGACAAGATAAGGGCCAAACAAAAGGCTTACTACGAAGCCAACAAGGATAAGATCACCACCCGACATAAAGCTTACCGCGAAGCCAACAAGGACAAGATAACGGCCAAAGAAAAGGCTTACCGCGAAGCCAACAAGGACAAGGTAAGAGCCAGCAGGAAGGCTTACTATGAGGCCAATAAAGAGCAGATGGCGGCTAAAGGAAAGGCTTACCGCGAGGCCAACAAGGACAAGATAAGGGCCAGAAAAAAGGCTTACTACGAAGCCAACGCTGACCAAGTAAAAGCTTACCACGAAGCCAACAAGGACAAGATATTGCCTAGACAAAAAGCTTACCGCGAAGCCAACAAGGACAAGCTAAAGGCTTACCAACTTGCTTACTACGAAGCCAACAAGCCACAAAGTTTTGCCAACGCCGCTAAAAGGAAAGCCTTAAAGATACCAGCCCTATTACCCACAACAGACAACGAATTAATCAAAAAGCTCTACAAACAAAGAGCAGAGATGTCAGAAAAGCACGGTGAACAATACCACGTAGACCACATTATTCCATTGTCTTTAGGTGGAGCGCACCACCAAGACAACATGAGAGTGATCACCGCCAAGGAGAATTTAGAAAAAAAAGATAAATACATCCCCGAACTCGGCGGTGTTTGGGCTGACAACGATTTAGCAAGAGAAACCAAAAAGAAACTGGGGATCAAATAAAATGGGCTATAACCACAACTCAAAAGCTGATGACGGAAAAACTTACAGGAGTCAGTTTGAGGCTGATGTTGTAAATAGATATTTCATTCCTTGCGACATAAATTTTGAGTACGAAAAATACTACGAGAACTCAAGAAAAAAGTGTGACTTTTATCTTTCTGATTTTGACATATACATAGAGTGCGTTTACCACGACGTAGAAATAAATTACAAATATCAAAGTCTGCCGATTGGCGAAAGAATCTACTTGGACATTGGGTTCGCAGAGAAAGAGTTTTTTAAAAATAAATATCGCGCTAAATGGGACGGCGAGAAAAAGCAGTGGTATATCCCCAACGACGGAAAGGCTAAAAATTATTTACATGACAAAATAAAAAACAAAAGCTTACTGAAAGCCTTACTGAAAAGCGACGGCAAAGCCATAACAGATAGGTATGACGATAATTTAAGAAAAAAACTAGTAAACAACAAAGGCAACATAGTTTTCTTAACCAAAAAAGAGCTAGACAAATATGGCTCACTCGGAGACTTTCTTTCTTCCAAAAACAACCCAGACATAAACTCTAAGGTTTTTAAGTCAGTCTTTTGCGAGCCTTACAAACCCAAAACAGTAAGCGTTATATCTGGCAAAAAGATGAGTATGGTTGAAGACTTAAAGATGAGAGTGAAGTACGCTGAACGAAATGCAATTATAGACGCAAGGAATGATATTAAGTTTGAGAATGATCGCCGTGTAGCCTTGTTAACAGAAAGGGTCAACTCCTTACAAGAGCAATTAAAGCGTAAAAACAAAAACAGAAATAAAAATAAGAACAGAAACAAAAACAAGGGTAAAACCAGAAACCTACTTAAGCCCAAGGATAAACCCAACAAAGACGGCAATAATCACTGGTTGTAAAAAATAATGCCAATATCTTATAACTGCGGAAATGGTTATATTCAAACCACTTTTGCTAGAGTAAACAATGACGCTGCGGCGTTCATCTGTTGTTCTGGCCCTTCTTTATCTTTAGTCAACCCTAAGTATCTCAATGGTCACAACCGTGTGGTCTTTGGGCTTAACTCTTCTTATCCTTACGTTACGCCAGACATTTGGGTGGGCATGGACGAGCCAGACGGCTACCCTGACGATGTTTATGACCAGCCGTTCGTAAAGATAATGCGAGCAACTCATTCAGAACTAACCAGTAGAGGCAGACAAATAAACAACAAATGGAATATGTTTTATGCTTCAGTGCAAAAACCTGAGTCTCAAGACGCGATCTTCAATTTAAAAAAGAATAGCGTAGACTTTGTATGGAACAACAACGGTTTTGCTACAATGATCCATCTAGCGTTATGGATGGGCTTCAAAAAGCTCTACTTGTTTGGGTGTGACTTAGATAACTCTAGCAAAGACTATTATAATAATGTATTATTAAACGACAAACAAAAATCTTACAGTCAAAGATTATACGGTGAATTGTTTGAATGGCTGCAATGGTTTAACTCTAAGTGTCCTGATAATAATGTAAAATTATATTCTTGCTCAAAGAACTCAAAGATAAATAGTTTTCTGACTTATGTTGATTATATGGACGCAATAAAAGAATGCGACAGTAAAGTAAACTTAAACAGTGATATAAAAAGACACCCCGCCGCTACAGATTAATGTGTAATTTATTTTGTTATGCTAGTAGCAGAAGTCATAGCGCCGAAACCTGAGAGTAACGAGAAAATATCCTGTAATGGGTGTGATCTGGAATACTCACACAAAGATTATGACGTATTGCTTACGAGCAAAAAGCTTGCCTATTTTGATCTAATTCATGCCTACTACGATATAGAAGTAACAGGCGGAGATTGTATTTGTCATTCATGTTTGTTTAAAATACTAAAACTAATATCAAAACATAACGGCGACGAAAAAGTTAAAATGAAGTTAACCCACAAGGGGCAGGAGTATTTCATGTCTTACGATCCAGAAGACCCCTCAAGTTTGTGGTAAATTTTTCTTGAATTTTAGACAAGTAGCGTATATCATCAAGATATGAGCTACCAAAGTAAGAATCACCTTAATACTACCTACAGCGAGTCTATTGCTGAATACTCCCCCCTTTCTACAGAGCAAGAACTTCAACTCAGTAAAGATGTTAAAAAAGGGGGAAAAAAGAAGCGTGCTGCGATTCATAAATTGATGCTCCACAACTCAAAGCTTGTTGTTAAAATTGCTGGTGCTTATATTAATATGGGTTTAGATATGGATGACCTTGTTAGCGAAGGCAACATTGGGCTTTACGAGGCTGCTTGCCGCTTTGACCCAGAGAAAGGCGCAAAGTTTTCGTCGTACTCTGCTTTTTGGATCAAGCAGAGAATGAGAAAGGCTTTGACAACAAAAAGTAGAAATATTCGAGTGCCTAACTCTTCATTAGAGAAGTTTAATGAGGTAATTGCTTTTATAAATAAGTACGAAGAACAAAACGGTACAAAGCCAAGTGTCGAAGAGATTGCAAAAGGCGTTGGTAGCACTTGCAATCGCGTGAATAGCGTTGTAAACGCAGCCCTTGGGACTTTATCATTTGATAGTGCTGTTGTTTCTGAAAGAGGTGAAGCGTCAAAAGAAAACACCCCAAATCTTTACCACATGCTTGAAGATAAAACTGTGAAACCACCAAGCGAAGACTGCTTAACGCTTGAGTCCTGCGTTATGATTAGAAAAGCTCTTAAAAAAGGTAAGCTTACAGCTAGAGAAAAGAAGGTTATTGAAAATAGATTTGGGTTTACTCCAACTGGAGAAAGGCAGACTCTTGAAAAAATAGGTCTCAAACTTAAAATCACAAGAGAGCGTGTTCGTCAGATCGAGCTAATAGCGCTATTCAAGATTAAAAACTTCCTTGAATCCAATAATTACAAAAAATAACCTGGACTTTTTATAGAATGCGAGTAGATTAGTTTATGAAGTTATCTTGTAAAGCCGAGCAGGATGAGTTTACCGCAAAAATATCAGAGGCGTTTGACTTTGATTTTGACGGTGAAATCGTTACTGAGATACGGGACTTGCCAGAGCTTCCAGAAGACTATTCTATTGGCGCTATAGTTGGTCCGAGTGGAAGCGGTAAGTCTACACTACTAAAAACTATTGGTACTCAAGCTGCCCCGCTCTGGGAAAATCGCTCTGTTGCGTCTCACTTTAAAAACCCTGACGAAATGATCGAAAGGTTTGGCGCGGTTGGCTTTAATAGTATGCCCCAATGGTGTTTGCCTTTTAATAAGCTTTCCAATGGTGAGCAGTTTAGATGTGATCTAGCTCGCAGGTTAGAAGACGGGGCGATAATTGATGAGTATACCTCAGTAGTAAACAGAGAGGTTGCTAAGTCAGCGTCTCACGCATTACGCCGTTACGTAGACAAGCATAACCTCAAAAAAATCGTACTGGCTTCTTGTCATTACGACATTTTAGAATGGGTTCGACCAGATTGGGTGTTCAACACCATGAGTGGCGAGTTCCATTCGGGAAGGTATCTTCAGCGACCTGAAATTAAAATCGATGTATACCGAGGAAATTGGAGACTTTGGGAAACCTTTAAAAAGTTTCACTATCTAAGTGCAAAGCTAAATAAAGCGTCTCATTGTTACGGTGCATTTTGGGGTGAGCAGTTAGTAGGGTTTGTGGCTGTATTAGCTATGCCAGGTATGATAAAGAACGCATGGCGAGCTTCACGAACGGTTATCTTGCCCGACTTTCAAGGCTTAGGGATTGGTAATAGGCTTTCAGAAGCGGTAGCTCAAATATATATAGATAAAGGGTGCAGATATTTCTCAAGAACGGCTCACCCAAGAATGGGCCTACACAGAGAAAGCTCAGAGCTCTGGAAGCCAACTTGTAAGAATAGAACGCTGAGAAAAGACATCAAACGAGAAAGAATGTTCAGAGGTCACTGGACAGATAATAAAAGAATTTGCTGGAGCCATGAATACATAGGAACATAAAAATGAATAATTACAATTACATACTTAAGAACATCAAAGAAGCTAAGTTTATACAAGAGCCTTTCCCGCATTTAGAAATAAATAACTTTTTATCGCAAGAGCACCTCAGTATTATTCTGTCAGATGATCAAATTCATTTTGAACAAAAACCCAGTAACGATAAGCTGTACGAAAGCTTAGTGGAGAGAGGTTGGAAAATACAACAATTTCCAGGCTGCATCCCAAACTGGGAGCAGTATTTGAGTTATTTAGAAGGGAGTTATGAGAGTGGGGGTCCAGACGTTGGAATCACTTTTAGGCTCAAAGAAATAAAAAACGAAGTCGTAGATGGCTTGATTAAGTTTATGAACAGTAATGAGTTTCATTTCTGTCTCAAAGAAAAATTCAATTTGGAACAAGAGACTCAAATAGTTTCTGCTATACAAAAAAATTTAACTGGATATGAAATATCTCCTCATCCAGATATAAGACAAAAAGCATTAACTTACCTGCTTAATATCAACAAAAATAAAGATATAGAGTCTCAAGACTGTCATACCCATTTGTTATCTTTTAAGCCAGAAACAAAAAACATCGAAGAGGGCTGGGCTACTGATACTAGTCGAGAAAGAGGCTGGGTTCCTTGGGGTCATTGTGATTCCATCAAGACGGTCAACACTAATAACACTATGGTCATGTTTCGGCCAAACTCTAAGCCAGCTTCTTTACATGCTGTAAAGCTTAACTATGATCATTTGAAATATCAAAGGACTCAAATATATGGCAACTTAATGTTCAAGCAGGAAGTCAACAGTGCGGCACTACAAGCTATAAACGTTTTAGATTAAGTGATAAACAAAAAACCATGCGTTCACAAAGACTGCGATGGGGGTGTTCGTGCTCCA
>MDTC01160288.1_pt1 | contig 18177 bp, 17 predicted proteins | sample 811181 | NCBI WGS metagenome assembly MDTC01 (sample SAMN05326644, study PRJNA326480) | marine metagenome | isolation source: seawater | place: Pacific Ocean: North | collected 2011
AAATCATTAGTTTTTGCCAACATTACACTGAAAGAAGATGAATTACAACTTTACAAAATGCTCTTTCATATTATTTATCCCAATATTAAGTCGCCCGAGATAATATTGTATTTACATAAACCCATTGATCTTCTCATTCGAAACATAAAAAAACGAGGGCGCAGCTATGAAGCTGACATTAGCTTAGATTATCTCGAAAAACTGAATGCTACCTATTTAGATTTTTTCAAGCAACAAGACAAGTCGAAAGTTCTGATTGTTGATACTTCACAACTCGATTTTGTTGAAAGCGAGAACGACTTCAAAGAACTGTTGAGTATACTCGATAAGGAATACGATAAAAAAATAACGTATTTGTGAGTATTTTAAGAAAATAATTAAATTTGTTGGACAAGTAAATAATTAAGATATTATGAAGTTGAAAAACCTTTTATTGTTAGCCATTAGTATATTAATACTTAATGTAAACTTGGCTCAAACTGCTGATTTAAAACAAGAAGACAAACCATCAAGATTTATAACTGATGAAAAACCTTTCAAAACTTGGAGTATTGGCTTTTATGGTGGGTTAGTCCATCCGCTAACTGATATACGATATAAAGACTGGTTTGGTACCTTAGACCCCGTGAATGAAAACCAGTGGAATGCGGGTATCAAGGTCACGAAAATGTTTGACGCTGCATTTGGTTTGCAATTCAGAGGTTCGTACAATGTCCTTCAGGGAGCTTTTGACACCTTAGTTGTTCATCGAGAGGATAGAAATTATTTAGAGAAATCAGGGATTACGGAAGGAATTTATTTTAGAAACAACGTATTAAGTTCTTCAATAAACATATACTGGAATATAAGTAACACCGTTTTTGGGACCAATAGATATTTAAAAGCAAAGGCAGCTAAAACGACCCCCAAACCAAGAAAATTTTCTTTGTTTATGTTCACTGGTGTCGGCGGTACTTGGTTTGATCCACATGTCATGTTTATTGAAAATAAAAAGCCTGCAGATTTAACTGGTGTCGATTTTCAAACAGACCAAACGTTTGAAATCAACATCCCAATTGGGATAGGAGCTAAATTTAATATGACAAAAACCATTGATATCGGATTAGAATATGTGATTAATTATGTTTTTACTGACAAACTTGATGGGTTTATATTTAACCATCCTGGGCGTATAAAAAACGATTTATATACCAACTTAAATTTCACAATGGACTTTAAAATAGGTAATAAGAAACAGTCCGATCAACATATTGAATGGGTGCAGCCTACCGGTAAGTTGTATGAGGAAATTGTACGCTTAGATGAAATAGAAAGAAAATTGAAAAAATTAATGCAAGATAACGATGAAGATGGAGTCTCTGATTTCTTCGACAAAGATATAAATACAGAAAAGGGATTGCTTGTCGATGGAAGCGGACAAGCATTAGATTCTGACAAAGATGGGGTGCCTGATCAAAAAGATCATGAACCATTTAGTGATTTCGGTGCAGTGATAGATATGAATGGCGTTTCTTTGGATGATGATTTAGATGGTGTACCCAACCATAAAGATCAAGAAAAAAACACGAAAGCTGGTAATCTAGTAAACTTTCAAGGAGTTAGTATTCAATCAGAAATGGGAGTGGTTTCATCAGGTATAGTATATCCATCTATTTACTTTGATCCAGATCAAGCGACCATTAAAGCTAGCTATGCAGAAGATTTATTTTTGATAGCATCTGACATGTTGAGGCTTACAGACAATAAATTTATCATAACCGGACATTGTGATCAGAAAGGTTCAGATGAGTACAATATAAAACTTGCTCATAGAAGAGTTGAAGCAGTTAAGCTTTACTTAATAGAAAACTACAAGATAGATCCTGCACGAATAAAAACTGAAGCAAAAGGCAAATCTGCTCAAGATTCTCCTATTGCTGACATCAATAGAAGAGTGGATGTATCTCTCATTCAAAATTGAATTTCAAATCATTAATTATATCTTTTGATTTTTTTAGTACCTTTAAAACGTGATAAAAAAATGCATATTTCAACTTTTTTTAGGCATCAGTTTCTCAAGTTTAGCGCAGCAAAATTGTACTTCAGAAAGGTATTACTCAGAAGTGTTCAGCAATACGCAAAATACGACAGGAATCAAATTTGCAGAGGTCAATCCATATGGCATATTAACCAATCAAGATTTATATTTAGATATCATTGAACCAGTCGGAGATACCTTAAGTAAACGTCCATTGATTTTGCATCAGTTTGGTGGTGGTTTTTTAATTGGTTGGCGAACAGAGCCCGTAATACCTCAAATGGCAGCAATGTATGCTAAGCGAGGATTTGTATTTGCCACTATTGATTATAGACTAGGATTTAACCCTTTAAGTGGGCAAAGCGCCGAAAGGGCCGTTTACCGTGCCACTCAAGATTTACGTGCTTCGCTAAGGTTCCTTGTCGATAATGCCGATCAATATGGAATTGATACTTCTGCAATTTTCTTAACCGGAACGAGTGCTGGATGTCTAGCCTCATTCGTTTCTGCTTTTATGAATGAAAGTGACCGCGCGGATATTCCTTCAACCTACGGCTATACTTTAGAGCCCGCAGATTTGGGTTGTATAGATTGTTCAGGCAATAATAATTTCAATAATCAGGAAGTACGAGTCCACGGGATCATTAACAACTGGGGGGCTATGCTCGACACTTCATATATCAACATTGATTCAGATCCTGCAGATAACGTACCTGTGATATCATTTCACGGTACCGATGACATTATCGTCCCTTATGCGCAAGGTAGTCCTTTTTCATTGCCTATTTTCCCAACCGTTCAAGGCAGCTTATTAATTCATCAGCGACTAGATAATCAAGGGATAAAGAATCGTTTATTCCCACTACAAGGACTAGGTCACGAACCGCAACTCCTTCAATTACAAACATGGGTAACCGATACTATTATTAGACAAGGAAGTCAATTTCTTTATGAAATAATGTACGGAGACTCCATTCAAATAGCAGGAGATAATACCGTATGCCTAAATGATACACTTGACTATTTTTTACCAGCTAATGAAGGAAGTCAATATTGTTGGGATTTTTCTGGTGGAACAATGGTTCAGCTGGATTCCAATTATATTCGTATTGTTTGGGACACATTGGGTAGCCACGTGCTTCGCGGTTATGAGTTAGACAAAAGAGAAATTTCCAAACAGGCCACATTGTCTGTTCAAGTAAATACCCCACCCATTCCGTTTATAGAATTCTCTAGTCTTGATGGATTATTCACATTTTCATCCACCAGCACAGCCAATACCTTCTCCTGGAATTTTGGCAATGGGAATCAAGGAATCGGCAATCCAATTAACGAGCAGTATGCTGATACAGGCTTATTTTTGCTCAGTTTAATGCTTGAGGATGATTTTTGCTCAAACTCTAAAGACAGCTTGATATCATCTACAATATGTCCTGTAGCAGCAATGCAAGTCATTGATGATGATAGTAGTTTGGTATTTTTAAATACTTCAGCTTTTGGTGATTCCGTCACCTGGATACTTGAAGATGGAAGCTTAGCTTATGGCGACACCCTAACCCTGTCTTTCAGTCAAGAAGGCAGCTACAGCATTGGCTTAATTTCAGCAAACAACTACTGCAGCGATACACTCACCCAAATAGTACCCATCAACTTTTGCAGTTTAGCAGATTATTCCTACCAAAGCAATCAGTTATCTGTGGACTTTACAGAACAAGCATTTAATGCATTCTTTTATGCATGGGATTTTGGTGATGGAAATAGTTCAGCACTCCCAAACCCAACGCATACCTATAGCCAACCGGGTATTTATGCCGTCACATTAATTACGACAACGGCGTCATCTTGCGCAGATACTGTGATTAAGCAAATCAATGTAGATTTAAATTCATCGATTTCAACAATCGCGCTAGATAATGTGCAAATAGTTCCAAACCCTGCAAGAAATGGTATCTCAATTAATGGAATAAGCCTGGAGTATGGGCTTGAATTTGAGTTATTTTCTATGGATGGCAAACGAATAATGAAAACTAAAATCCACAAGTCCTATGTCCTCTTGCCCCGAATGGCCGAGGGAGTCTATTTAATAAAGCTGGGTAATCAAGCACAAATTGATATCCGTAAAATTGTAATCAAGCACTAGCGAAACCATTCATATGAAATCCGAAGAGGAATACAAAAATACATTAAGCGAAGCGCAATACAAGGTATTAAGAAATAAAGCGACAGAAGCCCCCTTTTCTGGAAAATACAACCTGCATTTTGAAAAAGGCAATTATCAGTGTGGCGCTTGTGGAATATCTCTTTTCAGTTCTGAAGGAAAATATGATGCGGGCTGCGGTTGGCCAAGTTTTCATAGTCCAATTGACAATGACAGAATCAAGACCCAAAGAGATTTAAGCAATAATAAAGAACGAACTGAAATATTATGCAAAAATTGTGGAAGCCACTTGGGGCATGTATTCAATGATGGGCCCACAGGCTCTAGGTATTGTGTGAATTCTTTAAGTTTAGCTTTTAAAAAAAAGCCTTAGTCCAGCTCCCGCACAATAAAAAAACCATCGCTCCCCTTCTTTTGATACAAAGGCATAAGAATCAATCCATCAGAAGGTGATAATATCTTTCCATTTCTATCATCAGCCAAATATTCTCCTTTTTTTACTTCTTGGAAATTGATATAACCAGGGTGCATCACGAACTCATCTTCCTCTGTTATCTTATGAAGATGAACCACTTCAACATTTTGTGGCAAATGATTGAAATCCTCAGTCATTTTATCCAGTATAAATTGATAGGGTTCTAAATCTCTATCTTTCAAACAAGATGTTTTTGTAAAAATAGATACTAATCCCGCCTTCATCCGATCGACGGCCTCAATTTCTGCATGCTGTCCCGCCTCATAAGCTACTGCCGGAAGACCTAGTTCATCAAAATATTCCAAGGTTGTTCCTTTAATTTTTCCGACCATTCCATTAATCAGTGGCACCGGTATATCAAGAGCCAATTCACTGCTTCTAGGATGGGAATTGGTAATGCAAAAACATCCTCCGATGGCAGAAGTGGTATGTAAATCTATTAACATTAACTCTTTGCCCTTATCATAAACTACATCTAGGATTAACTCTAATATATGCTTTTGTTCAATATCTTCCGAAGTGTTAAGCATACCATAGGGTAAGGCAGCTAGCTTGCGAATTTTTGAAAGATACCATTGCCTGTTCAAATCCTTATGGATATATCGAATATCTTGCTCTAGTGCTGCCAAGTTGCAAGCAATTCCTATGATTGTGCCATCAAAATCAACTTGTTTCTTTTCAAACTCCTCAAACAACTCTTCGAGAGCCTGAATACCGAGTTTTTCATTGCCATGAACCCCCGCAAAAATTAAAAAAGTCTTTGCAGCTCCGTACTTCCCATATCTTCCTATCAATCTCTCCATCCGGTCGCAAAAATACATTTTTATTAAAAGATGAACTAATGTCGTTTAGAAAGCGCTTTAGATTTTAAGACAGCATGAGATGCATTAGAAGATTCTTATCGTTTGATATGTTGTGCAAAAAAGTCAACACATTCAATAAAAAAACTTGAATGAAAGATTACAAGCTTTTGAAGATGAAGGAAATTTAATACTGTTCATTTTCATTGGGGAAGTCTATTGAACGGACATCTTGAATGTATGATTCTACAGCCCCTTTGATATCATCATAAAGATTGGCATAACGTCGTAAGAATCTTGGGCTAAATTCCGAAGTAATTCCTAACATATCGTGCAAGACTAATACTTGTCCATCGACATCATTTCCTGCCCCAATTCCTATAACCGGTATTGAAATTGATTCCGCTACTTGTTTAGCCAATTTAGAAGGTATTTTTTCAAGCACTACAGCAAAACAGCCGATTTCTTCAAGCATTTTAGCATCCGCTACCAATTTAGCCGCTTCCTCTTCTTCTTTAGCACGAACCGTATAGGTGCCAAATTTATAAATACTTTGTGGAGTAAGACCTAGATGTCCCATTACCGGTATTCCTGCTGTAAGTATTCGAGTTACCGATTCTCTGATTTCTGCACCCCCCTCTAACTTCACAGCATGAGCACCTGTCTCCTTCATAATTCTTATACTTGCATCTAATGCCGCTCTGCTGTTTCCTTGGTATGACCCAAAAGGTAAATCCACTACAACTAGGCATCTATCAACAGCTCGAACAACGGAAGATCCGTGATAAATCATTTGATCCAAGGTAATTGGCAAGGTGGTTTCATGTCCTGCCATAACATTACTGGCACTATCTCCTACCAGAATAATATCAATTCCTGCCGCATCAACAATTTTAGCTAAGGAAAAGTCATAGCTTGTCAACATAGAAATTTTCTCATTAGTATTCTTCATGGCTTGCAAGGTATGCGTAGTTACTCTTTTCACGTTCTTATGTACTGACATGGGAAATGTTTTAGTGGTTTATCTATCAGGAGCAAATATAGCGTTTCCTTTTTGTCAAAACAATATGCCTAAATGACACTTTTTCTCTTATTTCCTGCATGATGTATGACAAAATTTCACGCAATACGCTTTATACAGCCATTGGAACAGATATTGAAAAGGCTTTGATGTAAATAATAATTAAACAACCAAAAAATAAATAGTAATGGGTAAAATTATAGGAATTGACTTAGGTACCACTAACTCGTGTGTAGCGGTTATGGAAGGTAGCGACCCAGTAGTAATTCAGAACGATGAAGGAAGAAGAACTACACCGTCGGTAGTAGCTTTTATGGATAACGGTGAGCGTAAGATCGGTGATTCTGCTAAAAGACAGGCAGTAACTAATCCAACACGTACTGTGGCCTCAGTAAAAAGATTTATGGGTAAACGTTTTAGCGAAAGCCCATCAACAGATAGAGTCGCGTATAAAGTTGCAAAAGGCGATAATGACACCGTTCGTGTAAAGATTGACGATAGAATGTACACGCCTCAAGAAATTTCAGCAATGATTCTTCAAAAAATGAAGAAAACAGCTGAGGATTATTTGGGTTCTGATATAACGGAAGCAGTTATTACTGTCCCTGCGTACTTCAATGATTCTGAGCGCCAGGCGACAAAGGAAGCTGGAGAGATTGCAGGTTTAACGGTAAGAAGAATTATTAACGAACCAACAGCTGCGGCACTAGCTTATGGCTTGGATAAGAAAAACCAAGATTTAAAAATTGCTGTATACGATTTAGGTGGAGGAACTTTTGATGTTTCTATTCTTGAATTAGGTGATGGTGTTTTTGAAGTGAAATCTACCAATGGAGATGTAAATCTAGGTGGTGATGATTTTGACAACATGATTATCGATTGGTTAGCAGATGAATTCAAAAAAGAAGAGAACGTAGACTTGAAGAAAGACCCTATGGCACTTCAACGTTTGAAAGAATCAGCGGAAAAGGCGAAAATTGAATTGTCAAGTTCTTCTGAAACAGAAATCAATTTGCCATATGTTACGGCTATTGATGGTGTTCCGAAGCACTTAGTGAAAAAATTAACTCGTGCGAAGTTTGAGCAACTAAGTGATAAGTTAGTATCAAGAACTTTAAAGCCAATGGAAGCTGCGTTAAAAGATGCCGGATACACGAAAGGTGATATTGATGAAGTGATCTTAGTAGGTGGTTCAACAAGAATCCCTAAAATACAAGAAACTGTAGAAAAGTTCTTCGGCAAGAAACCTTCTAAAGGGGTAAATCCGGATGAGGTTGTTGCTTTAGGAGCTGCTATTCAAGGTGGTATCTTGAGTGGAGATGTTACCGACGATATCGTTTTAGTAGACGTAACTCCGCTTTCTCTCGGATTAGAAACTATGGGCGGAGTAACTACCAAGCTAATCGAATCCAATGCAACAATTCCAACCAAAAAATCACAGGTTTTTACGACTGCAGTGGATAATCAGCCTTCAGTGGAGATTCACGTTCTTCAGGGTGAACGTTCAATGGCAAAGGATAACCGAACAATCGGACGTTTTCACTTAGGTGATATTCCTCCAGCGATGAGAGGTATCCCTCAGATTGAAGTTACTTTTGATATTGATAGTAATGGTATCTTAAGCGTAAGCGCAAAAGATAAAGGAACTGGTAAAGAGCAAAGTATCCGAATCGAAGCTTCAACAGGTTTAAGTCAAGAAGAAATCGATAAGATGAAAGCTGAGGCTAAAGCGAATGAAGATGCTGATAAATCAGCTAAAGAGGAAATTGAAAAAATGAATCAAGCAGATAGCTTAATTTTTCAAACGGAGAAACAAATCAAAGAGTATGGTGATAAAATCCCTGAGGATAAAAAAGCACCAATCGAAGAAGCTTTAGCTGAATTAAAAACGGCACATGAAGCAAAAGATATTCCTGCTATCGACACTGCAATGGAGAAATTAAATACGGTATTCCAAGCAGCTAGTCAGGATATCTATGCAGCTCAACAAGCTGAAGGTGGAGCTGAAGGCGCAGCTCCAGGTGGTGAAGCTCCGGAAGGTGCTGAAACGTCAGGAGAAGGTGCTGATGATGCCGAAGATGTTGAATTCGAAGAAGTTGAAGAAGAAAAAGAGTAATTCTTTCAGATTGATAAATAGTCAGATATAAGAATAAGACAATTAGACAAAAACCCTTCGCTAGCTGCGAAGGGTTTCTTGTTTATACCTAGACTATCGCTAAAATAGTTTTAGAAAGCTCATCGTAGTTTAACTGGTTCATCTTTTTAGATCTAAGAACCTACTAAATCTTTACGAATGCATTTCATAAAGGATTGTAACTATAAGACCAGGGTAATGTTTTGATGCCAGAGATAACAATTGTGTTTTTTCTTTCACCTTTAAATTGAATGGAGGAAGCAACAAATTTAATCCACTTTGCTTTTTCAACCGTGTTCCTTGCCCAGAAATAATCTCTTTGTTTGCCTCGAAATCTCCCTCTGGCAGATGTTCTGTCAGTATGATATATTTATATTCCATTAACTTCTCCACCACCGCAAGGACTTCAGTATTTGAAAGGTGTTGCAATACTTGTCTTATAATAGCCACATCCCCTTTAGGCAATTTATCTAAGGCAATATCCATACAATGGAATTCTAACTGTTCATCTTTAAATTTTTTTTTGTTAAAAGCAATGAGATCGGTGACAATATCAATAGCGATATAACGCTGCGTATATTTCACTAAATCTTTCCCGACATTAAAATCACCACAACCTAAATCACAAACTACAGGAGGAACATTGAACGAGGTTAAAAACGAAACAAGCGAGTTAATGTATGGGCTTTTTAGCTCAGAATTGTGAGAACCAATCCCAGAATAGAAATCTGTTTTGTTGTCACCCCAAAGTTTCATTGCGTATATCTGCTCCATCGCAGCCTTAGTTGGCCAAGGATTTTTAACTGTCTTAATTTCAATTTCTTTTTTTTTCATTTGAGTCAATAATAGTAATTTTAAGCGATTAGCGTAAAAAAAAGCAGAAGTCAAAGGAGATGCACTTAAAATAATTAAACAGCAACATTTGAAGATAATACGTAAACTTCTAATTATCGATTAATCTATAAAATGTCCCTAAATTTTGACCTGTAAAACCATTAATGGGGCTTATGTTTTACATGTTTAATTTGTTTAAAATGAAAGAATCTCTGGGGATATTATCAGGTAGGTTGTTTAAGCGCTTAATTAGAAAAGAAATTGCAGCTAAGGTTTCATGTATAATAGTAGCCATATTAACGCTTTACATAAGCCAAACCAGCCATTAATTACTCTCAAACGATTCGGTTATTCTGTATTTTTTTCAAAGTCTTCTATCCATTTTTACTTATATTCACAGCATGCACAAGATCTCTTCCCTAGTACTATTATTTATCATGAAGTTAAGCCTAGTTCCTGCTCAATATATAGATCATTGGGAAACCGCAATATTTGATGATGATAACTGGAAGTATTTGACCCCTAACTTTGAACCAAACTCTAATTGGAGAAAAATTAACTTTGATGATTCTTCCTGGAATACAGGCCAAGGAGGAATAGGTTATGGTGATGGCGACGATAATACCGTCATTTCAAGTACAGTCTCTTTATATTTAAGAAAGACCTTTAATATTACAGATACCTCTAAGTTAAGTATGGCTGTTTTAAATATGGATTATGATGATGCATTTGTAGCCTACTTGAATAACGTTGAAATAGCAAGAGCAAATGTAGGAGCAATTGGGGACCATCCTGCATACAACCAAACTTCAAATGGCTTGCATGAAGCCCAAATGTATCAAGGTGGAAATCCAAGTCAGTTCATAATTGACGTAACAACATTTAAAAATAATATTTTACCAGGAAATAATGTGCTATCGATACAAGTCCATAACGAAAGTGCCTTCTCCTCAGACTTAACAGCTAGAGCATTTCTATCCTTTGGTATTATAGACTCATCTGCCTATTACTTCCCCAACCCAAGTTGGTTTTCAATCTTCGTATTCAACTCCTCTAACCTTCCAATTGTAAACATCAACACCAATGGGCAAAATATTCCTGATAACAATAGAATTGTAGCTGATATGGGTATAATTTATAATGGTATCACTTCGAGAAATTACATTACTGATCCGTTTAATGAATATAATGGTAAAATTAGCATTGAACGAAGAGGGTCCTCATCTCAAAGCTTTCCAAAAAAATCATTTAGCCTTGAAACTCAAAATGTATTAGGAGAAAACAATAACGTTTCTTTGATAGACTTACCAGTTGAAAATGATTGGGTTTTATATGCCCCCTATTCGGACAAAACACTCATAAGAAATGTGCTAACATATAGCTTGGGAAACTCATTAGATAGATATGCCCCAAGAACGCAATTGTGTGAAGTGTTGATCAACAATGAGTATCAGGGGGTTTATGTTTTAACAGAAAAAATTAAACGAGATAATGACAGGATAGATATTGCCAAGCTTACTGCTAACGACACCATTGGTGATGATTTAACAGGAGGTTATATTCTTAAAATAGATAAAACGACTAATGGTACAGGATACAATTGGGATTCACCCATATTACCCCCTTTTATCTCTAATGAAGTCATCAATTACAAGCTTCACTATCCAAAAGAGAATCAAGAACTCCCTGTCCAAGCTGATTACATCCAAAACTATGTCACGGCTTTCGAAAATGCACTTAATGGAGCAAATTATTTGGATACGTTTACCGGATATCGCAACTATATCGATGTGAGCTCTTTTATTGATTTCTTTATCATGAATGAGGTAAGCAAAAATGTCGATGGATTCAGGTTGAGCACCTATATGTATAAGGACAAAGACAGTAAAGGAGGGAAATTGACCTTAGGTCCGCTTTGGGATTTCAACCTAGCCTTTGGGAATGCAGATTATTGTCAAGGAGGTTCTTCAGCGGGTTGGGGATCCGATTTTAATACCTATTGTGAAGATCTATACAATATTCCATTTTGGTGGAATAAACTGATGACTGATACCACCTATACTAATGAGTTAAAATGCAGATGGGATTCCTTAAGAGTGCATCAATTTCATACGGATTCAATTTTTGAAAACATTGATGATTTAACACTCACCTTGGATGAGTCACAGCAAAGAAATTTTACAAAGTGGCCTGTTTTAGATACTTATGTTTGGCCAAATAATTATGTGGGTTCAAGCTACGCTAATGAGATGAGTTATCTAAAAACATGGATTGGCGAGCGGATGATTTGGTTGGATGACAATATGCCAGGAAACTGCATTTATGTTGCACCTGAACCAGAAGATACATTTTATATTGCACCCATCGATTCGAACTTGGTCGACATTGATATCAACTTTACACCTATAGATTCATTTATTGTTTTCTTTCCAATTGATTCGGCAGTATCCATCCAAGATTTAGTCAATGGATTTGAAGTCAATATTTATCCTAACCCAACAGAAAATTTAATAAATCTACTATTTCAAGATCCATCGATAAACGAGAGGACCATTAGTCTTATCGATTTTAAAGGAGTTTTAATCAATAAATACAGCTCGAGAGATAAAGAGGTTGCTATTGATTTATCTACTTACTCTGAGGGCGTCTACCTTCTTAGCATTGTTGAAGGTAGTGTTTGTGTGAAACGGAAGATTATGAAATTATAGATTTATTCAAGCTTGCTAAACTGAGTTTGTGTTCAACTAAGAATTATAACGGTTTAGCGTTGATTTTACCTTGAATTTAAACTTAACAACTAATCAAGCACCAGTACCATCCAATAATTCAATTGAAAGCACATCATTTATGCTTACTATATTTAAAAGTAAATCCGTACTATGCTCAAAAATTTAAATCTTGAAAAACTACTTTTCTTCGACATAGAGACGGTCAGCAATAAAGCAAGCTATTCTGAGCTAAGTCCAGCCATGAAGGAACTTTGGCAACATAAACATCAATATATAGCCAAGCAAGAAGAAGAATTTGCTAGTAGTTACTCAAGCAGAGCCGCAATCTATTCCGAATATGGGAAAATTGTCTGTATATCTTGTGGATTCTTAGTCAATAATGAGTTGCGAATAAAATCTTTCGCTAATGAAAATGAAGCCAAAATCCTTCAAGATTTTTCCGCCTTACTGTTAGATAATCGCTTTATATTATGTGGTCATAATATTAAAGAATTTGATGTTCCTTATGTTTGTAGACGATTATTAATTAACGGATTACCACTTCCACCTGTTTTAGATATAGCAGGAAAGAAACCTTGGGAGGTAGATTATATTGACACGCTCCAGTTATGGAAATTTGGCGACTTTAAACACTATACCAGTCTTAATTTATTAGCTAATATCTTCGATATCCCGAGTCCCAAAGATGATATTGACGGGAGTCAAGTTGGCAAGGTTTTTTGGAAAGATAAAGACTTGAGCCGTATAATTGAGTACTGTCAAAAAGACGTATTAACCTTGACCAGACTAGTTCAAAAATGGAAAGGAGAATCCTTAATAAAAGATGAGCATGTAACGGTAATTGCGTAAATTTGATCCATGGCAGCAAAAGACATCATGATTGTTCAGCAAAAACATATTCAAGCAGGTATAGAAAAATATCAAGGAAAGATTGATGAACACCTGCAAAGTATACTAGACAATGCGGGTTACAACTATAAGGTCTATCGATTTAAAGATCAGCGTATTTTGTTGGTACTTCCCATGGATATATCTGGAGTGCTTTATGCAAATGAGCAAACTTTGTTCAGTAAATTATCACTTGATTAGCTTTTAGCAAGCTTCTTTCATGCTCTATTTTGGCCCTGAGTTAATCGATGGACCATGAGATCAGCTACCTTTTCCTTCAAAAGATCTATATCTTTCAAGCTTAATCCTTCTGTGGGAATAGCTTCTTCCCAATGCGCTTCCATTCTTCCTGGTCGATAGGTGAAAAAGCCAGTAGGCGGATTCAATGCCTTGATTCCCACCAGTGTATTGACAACAAGTGGTTTTTGAGTCTCAATTGCCAATCTAAATGCCCCATCGTAAAAATCTTTAAGATGCTCATTTGTTCGATTTCTAGTACCTTCCGCATAAATAAGAATAGAGAAACCTTTTTTCATTTCCGCCTTCATGTTTTGGAAGGATTTTTTTCGTGAAGCTTCACTTTTACGATCAACTAAGATGAATAGACGTTTAATTAAATAGCCGAAGAAAGGAACTCTATCTGCCTCTTGCTTGCCTAAAAATTTAAATACAATGCTTTCCGGTGAACCGAGCACATTTGCGGGAATATCCATCATAGTTTGATGGTTGCTTACCACCACATAACTTTCTTTAGAGTCATATTTTGCATGCAATTTTCTTTCAACTCTAAAGAATGTGGAAAAAGCGATTACTTTTCCTATTACTCGGTATAGAAATATAATGAATTGCCGATCCTTATCTTTACCAAAAAATAAACGGGTTAGGACTAAAGCAAAAAAGGCAATAATAATCCAAAACATAAAAATAAATGCGGCCCAAGTACTAAAGAAAATACGGACTAATTTGCTCATTCCAAGAGACGTTTATACATATTGATGGTATTCTCCAATCCAAAGTAAAGACAATCCCTTACCAAGGCTTGCCCAATAGAGACTTCCAATAGATTCGGAATATTAGCTTTTAAAAAAGCTAAGTTTTCTAGATTTAGATCATGCCCCGCATTAATTCCAATCTCAAGATCATTCAATAAAGGAAGTACCGATTTAAAGCCTTTCACTATGCTTTCCCGTTCAATCTTTGTGCTAGCATGACTATAATCATGCGCATAAGGACCAGTGTATAATTCTATCCGGTCGGCTCCCACTTTTTTAGCCAGTTCCAATTGTTTAGGTATAGGGTCAATGAACAAGGAAGTTCTTATCCCCTCTCTTCGAAATTCCAGCAGAACATCTTTCAATAAATTGAAATTAGCTAATACATCCCATCCATGGTCAGAGGTGAGTTGACCCGGTAAATCAGGAACAAGCGTAACTTGACTAGGATGAGATTTAATAACCATTTGGACGAAATCATCACTGGGATAACCTTCAATATTATATTCACATTCCGGAACTGGGAAATGAGCCGCTAATTCTTGAACGTCTTTTCGGGTAATATGTCTTTCATCCGGTCGCGGATGAACGGTTATACCATCAGCCCCATAGCGCATGCAATCCTTCGCAAATTGAAGGACATTTGGAGTTTGCATTCCACGAGCATTCCGAAGCAATGCTATTTTATTTATGTTCACGGATAATTTAGTCTTCATTTGCAATCTTGTACTTATCTCCTGGTTAATTAATAACAGTCCATTTTGGACGCTACTCATATTTTTTTTAGCGCTTAATTACATAATTTAAACCTATACTGTAGAAATTTGCGACCAATCCATCACTTCGTCTATAATGAGAATACCTCAAATCAATGCTTTTCAAAACATTTGCTCTTTTATTCGCTTTACTTTTGAAATTAAAGACACCAAACAGCGGTGCAATTTTTAAGCCCACTCCAAAACGATGACTATCAAATCCAGATAAATCGTAATCAGAAGTGAAATAAGTAGCGCTTGATTGGTGAGTAGCAAAAGGCGCAAAATATTTAGCTGAACTTTGATGATGGTAGCGATAAAAAGGATAAACACGAAGGAATTTAGTCAAAATAAAAGGCAATTCTATTTGGGCCGTATTCCCAATTACATTCCAAGTATCGTAATAAAATCGATAATATGCTTTAACCAATAAAAAATCAGCTAAATAGAAGTTATAACGAAATCCTACAGGCACTTTAAATCTGAAGTCAGGAAGCTGCTCCACACGAGAGTTTAACAGACTAGCCGTTGGATCTGCTTGATTGCCAAATTGATCCAAATTGTAATCTGAAAAATACACTCGGTGAAAAGGAGTGGACAAAAGTCCTTGTTGGAAAACTAAGTCAACATTAAAAGATGCTGTCATTTTCTTATTCATAACCCATGATTCCACCATAGATAAATTGAATGAATGTCTTTTATCTGTTGCGAGATAATCCAAGCCTCCATTCCTATGTTCGATGGGATATATTAACTTCCAATTATCAAAGAAATAGGCACCTTTGAGACTAAACTCCTTATTTTCATCTTTAGATATCTTGGAAAATCCTCCTCCGACCGAAACTGATGCTACGTCAAATTCAAAAGACATACCTAAATCACCAGTATAAGCCGTTTTTTTCTTTTTATTTTTTTGCTTGAATCCAAGTTTGGAATATACCCTAAAATCACTTGCCGAAGCTGATGATATGTGATCAGCCTGTAAATAAGGATTATTAATATTATCTGATGAAGCAGATGAATAATAATCTACACCCCCACTGTAAGATATTGATCGCAGGGTGTCGATAGGAATATTAACCATAACCGAGGGTGCAATATTATTTAACTTTTCAGTGCCCAAGCCTCCAGTTACAGGAGAATGTATCCCATCCTGTTCATAGTAATTAAATAAAAAATCGATGCTTACATCTTCTAAATGCACCTTGCTCGTATCCGACAAAATTTGAGCTGATGAAACCAAACCAAGAAAAAGGCATGCCACAAAAGGAATTAGTTTTAGTTGCATCCGCATCCTCCACCGGTTTTACCTCCACTTGCACCAGATACCCCCTCTCTATAACTTTGAAAACCATTTTCAAAATTTTCTAGTGGAGTAAGAGACAATTGCATATCAGGATCATTAATGTACATCTTTTGATATCCTTTAACACTTGTACAGGCATTAAACAACAATAGTAAAAGACCAAAAAAAATAAACCTAATCTGTTGTTTCATAGACGTCATTCAGTATAATATTCTTTGAAGATAATATTTTATTTTTGTCCGTAACAACAATCCCTTCCACCCCGATCAAATGATTGATTAAGTCCATACCCTCTTTCTCTCCCAAAACAAAAACTGCTGTGGCTAAAGCATCTGCCAATTCTGCAGTTTCGGCCACAATACTTACGCTAAGAAGTCCTCTTACCGGCATACCAGTCTTTGGATTAATAATGTGTCCATAACGCTCGCCGTTAATATTCAAGAATTTCTCATAATCTCCAGAAGTCACAAGTGCTTGATTATTGACAAATATTGTTGTAAATATTTCATTTTTATCTATTGGATTGGCAATTCCAACATTCCATGGACTCCCATCAATTTTACCTCCCCAAGCTAATAAGTCTCCACCAGCATTAACCACACCATTAATCACTCCATAGATCTGCATAATATCTTTCGCTTTATCCGCCGCATACCCCTTCCCTATAGCTCCAAAACCAATTTTCATATTTTCTTGCTTTAAAAAAACTGAGGTATCACGGTGCCTTAAAGCAATATCTAGATAATTGATTAAGGCTACAGAAGCATCAAGTTCTTTTTGGGAAGGCAAACTTGCATCTTGACCATTAAATTGCCATATCTTATCAATAGAAGCAAAAGAAAGATCAAAATATCCATTGGTAATTTGTGAAATTTTCAGACTTCGCTCTATTAACTGAAATAATTCGTAGTCCACCTTTACAGCTTGCTTACCTGCCTGATTATTGATTAGAGAAGTTTGGGAATCTTCCATCCAAGACGAAATCAGGCCTTCAATTCTACTGACTTCTTTAACAGCAGAAAAAACAGCCTGCTTGCAGATTTCTTCATCTTCATGCACTGCGGTAAAGCTAAAGGCAGATCCCATCATAAGAGTATCCAAGGATACGGTATTTAGCATTTGTGAAAAGCTAAATAAAGGGCAGCATAAGACAAGTAATAAAATACGCATTGACAAACTTAATCGATAATCCCAGATATATTGTTAAGATAAGCTTGAATAGAACTACAGGGGTATTTAACTTTACCCATCAACTCCCCTTCTGCATTCACGATGATTGTCAGCGGAAAGACTCCTTGTTTATTATAAATTTCTGCGAATTTATCATTCTGCACACTCAACTCCTCACTAAGTTTGTTTGCTTTTTTTGCAGGAAAATCAAGATTTAACAGAACTAAATTTTCCTTGGCATACCCTAAAAAATCTTCCGTTTCAAAAAGCTCTTTACCCAAACGCATGCAGTTTCCGCACCAATCAGAACCTGAAAATGATATCAAGATAGGTCGCTCTTGATCAGTAGCAAGCGTTTTTGCTTCATCCATCTTTACCAACCAATTCACCTCAGTTTGAGCTTGCAAAATAATTCCAAGACAAAAGGCTAGGATTAAGGAGGTTAATTTCTTCATAAATAATTAATTACTGCTTTAAAAAAATTCGATAACTTCTTCAAATTGTCCATCATGGCATAAATTACACTGACCATTCATCACAACAGTGGACATGACCTTTACTATACTACCTGACGAGTTTATAATATCAACTGTTATGCCATTTTTAAAATCAACAGGCGCTGTCGTAAAAAGATTACCCAATTGATCTATCTCCACTAAAGCTAATGTATCTTGCGTAAGTGCATCAAATACTCTTACTGTATAGTCATCATCTTGATAATTCCCAAATACACTACCCGCAATAGAATACAAGCCCTTTCCTGGACCAGCCTGATAGTGGCAGTTCATACAATTATCTCCAGTGTAATGACTTTCATCCTCGCTGTGACGGCTAATATTAGTTTCATAATCTTGTTTATCACAAGAAACCATCCAAATACCTAAAACGAAAAACATCA
>MDTC01113907.1_pt1 | contig 18176 bp, 16 predicted proteins | sample 811181 | NCBI WGS metagenome assembly MDTC01 (sample SAMN05326644, study PRJNA326480) | marine metagenome | isolation source: seawater | place: Pacific Ocean: North | collected 2011
TACCAATGGCAGCAGAAACTGGACCAATCGGAGGGGATTTATCCCATGAATTTATTATTTTAGCTGAAACTGGTGAAAGTCAAATATATGCAGATAAAAAAATATTTGAAATAGATATTAATAAATACAATTCCTCAGAAAGTTCGCTTCAAAAAATGAGAGAAGACTTTTCTTCAATTTATGCAGTTACAGATGAAAAATTTAAAGAAAATGATTTTAATGGAAAAGTAAAAAAGGAAGACCAAATAAAAAAAAGGGGGATCGAAGTAGGTCATATCTTTTATTTTAGTGATAAATATGCAAAACCTTTAAATTGTGTAATTGACTCACCAGACGGAAAAAAAATTACAGTTAAGATGGGGTCATACGGTATAGGTGTTTCCAGATTAGTAGGCGCAACAATAGAAGCAAATTATAACAACGAGGTAATGAAATGGCCAAAAGCAATCGCTCCATTTGACGTGGTAATAATCCCCAGTATTAGTAAAAATAATAAAGAAAATCTAGAAAAGGCAGAAAATATATATAAAGAATTAAAAAAACAAAATATTGACGTATTGTTAGACGATGTAGAAGAGAATATGTCTAATAAATTTAAAAAACATGATTTAATAGGTGTTCCTTTTCAAATTATAGTAGGTTCTAAATCAGAAGAAGGTAAATTTGAATTTAAAGAACTGAATTCAAAAAATGAAATGCTAAGTTTGGAAGATATTAAGTTAAAACTTAAAAAAAATTAAATTGTTTACTAAAGCTGAAAGATTAATTTCATTAAGAAACTTACGTCCTAAAAAAAAAGAAGGATTTTTAAAGGTTATATCAATTTTTTCTTTTTTAGGGATAATGCTTGGCGTAGCAATTCTAATTATCGTCATGTCAGTAATGAATGGTTTTAAGACAGATTTAACAAATAAAATTTTAGGATTAAATCCTCATATTGTTGTTCAATCTAATGGGTTTAAAATTGATGAAAAATTTATAATAAAATTAAAAAATAAATTTGAAAATATTGATATTTCAAAAACATTTTCTGGTGAAGGAATTGTTATTAGCAGCGATAATGCAAAAGGAATCATTATTAAAGGAATTGATAGAAAAAACATAAAAAGTTTAAATTTTCTAAGAAAAAATATTTCAAGTGGTAATTTAGATGAATTTAAAAAAAATACAGCATTTATAGGATCGGAATTAGCTTTTAATTTAAATCTAAAAATTGGTGATAAAATTAATTTAACCTCCTCCGCTTTTGTAGCAACACCTTTTGGTGGCATACCCAAACAAGAAACATTAATTATTTCAGGAATTTTTAATAGTGGTTTCTTTGAATTTGATCAAAGTTTTGTTTTTCTTAATCTTGATGACGCCTTATCATTATTTGATAAAGTTAAAAATGATCAAAATTTAGAAATTTATATTAAACAACCTATGAAAGCTGATTTATATAAAAAAAAAATTCAAGATTTAAATCAAAATTTTTTTGTTTATTCTTGGTCTGATTTAAATAAATCTTTTTTTAGTGCTTTAAAAGTTGAAAGAAATGTAATGTTTATTATTTTAACTTTAATTCTTGTGGTTGCTGCATTTAATATTATTTCAGGTTTAACAATTTTAATTAAAAATAAAACTAAAGAAATAGCTATTTTGAAAACTTTAGGATTAAGCAATAACTCAATTAAAAAATCTTTTTTTTTAACTGGATTTACAATTGGCTTATTTGCAACAGTTACAGGAATAATATTTGGAGTAATTTTTTCTATAAATATTGAAAAGTTGAGAATTTTTTTATCAAACGTATTTAATTTTGAAATTTTTCCCTCTGATGTATATTTTCTAGATCAATTGCCTAGTGAGATTAATTTTTATTCAACATTTATTATTTTTATTTTTTCTTTATTCATTTCTGCTTTAGCTTCTTACTTACCGGCATTAGCAATATCTAAGATGAAAACATTTAGAGCTTTAAAATATGACTAAAATCATATTAGAAACAATACAATTAAAAAAAATCTTTGAACATAAGAATGGTAATATTGAATTATTTAGGAATGTAAATTTAAAAGTAAAACAGGGTGATTTAATAGCTTTAGTAGGACCGTCTGGATCTGGAAAATCATCTTTATTGCATTTACTAGCTTTATTAGATGACCCCAATGCTGGAAAAATACTTGTAAACAACAAAGATACAAACACCCTCGATGAAAATCAAAAAGATGAAATAAGAAGATCAAAGATTTCAATTATTTTTCAAGATAATAATTTGCTTGCAGACTTTACTGCATTAGAGAACGTTCTAATGCCTTTGATTATTAGAGGTGAAGAAAAAACGTCATCACTAAAGAAAGCATCCAAAATTTTAAAAGAAGTCAAAATACTTAATAGAATAAATCATTTTCCAAGCGAGCTATCTGGTGGAGAACAACAAAGAGTAGCAATTGCTAGATCATTGATTGCAGAAACAGATTTAATTTTAGCGGATGAGCCAACAGGAAATTTAGACTACAAAACTTCAGAAAATATTTTTTCATATTTCTTAAAATTAAAAAAAATGGGTAAAGCAGTAATTTTTGCAACTCACAATAGAGAACTTGCTAACAAGGCTGATTATAAGTTGAGTATTTCAAAGGGTAATATAAAAAGAATTAATGCCTGAAGTAAGAGATGAATTTAATAACCTTAAAATACATACTCAATATTCAATATGTGAAGGAGCAATAAAAATTGATGACCTGGCAAACTATTGTAAAGAGAATAGTATTAGATCTATAGGGCTTGCTGACAGCAATAATCTATGTGGAGCTTTAGAATTTGCAGAAAAAATTAGTAAGGCGGGCACTCAACCTATTATCGGAACTCAAATTAATATAACCAATAGCAACATAATTGGAAAATTAACTTTGTATGCTACATCAGAAATAGGTTATAAAAATTTAACAAAACTATCCTCCTTAAGTTATTTAAAAAATAAAGAAACACATGAACCTAGCTGTGATATTGAGGATTTGATCTCTAACAACGAAGATATAATTATATTAACTGGAAGTTATAGTAATTTTTTTGGTAAATTATTTTACGCTAATAAAGAAAAAATAATTCAGACATTAATTGAAAAAATAAAAATTGCTTTTCAAGATCGCTTGTATATTGAAATTCAAAGACATGATGAAGATCAAGAAAAGAATTTTGAGAATTATTTATTACATTTATCTTTAAAAAATGATTTACCTTTAATCGCCTCTCAAGAAGTATTTTATTTAGATCAAAGTATGGCAGAAGCACATGATGCTTTAATATGTATAGGAGAGAAGCAATTTATAGATGATCAAAATAGATTCCGATATAGTAAACAACATTATTTGAGAACAGATGACGAGATCAAGAAACTATATATCGATATTCCTGAGGCTTTAGAAAACAATTATAATTTTCCCTTAAGATTCAATTTTAAGCCAAAAAAATCTAAACCTATTTTACCCTCTATATCAAATAACAAAAATATTTCTGCTGTAGACAATCTTGTGAAACAAGCCAAAGAAGGTTTAGACTCTAGACTAAAAAATTTAATTTATAAAAAAAATAAATCTCAATCACCAGATGTGATAAAAAAAATATACGAAGATAGACTTTTTCATGAGTTAGAGATTATTAATTCGATGAATTACTCTAGTTATTTTTTAATTGTTTCAGATTATATAAAGTGGGCTAAAAAAAATTTCATCCCTGTCGGACCTGGAAGAGGTTCTGGGGCCGGCTCTCTAGTTGCTTATTCTTTAGATATTACTGACTTAGACCCTATAGAGTTTGATTTAATATTTGAGAGATTTTTAAATCCAGATAGAGTTTCTATGCCTGATTTTGACATAGATTTTTGTGAAGAACAAAGAGACAAAGTTTTTGAGTATTTAAAATCTAGATACAAAGATGGTGTTGCTCATATTATTACATTTGGAAAATTAAAAGCCAGAATGGCTCTAAGAGATGTAGGAAGAGTTCTGGGACTACCATATGGTCACGTTGATAAAATTTGTAAAATGATTCCATTTGAGCCTTCGAGGCCTTTAACTTTACAAGAGTCCATAGATAGAGAGCCACGCTTTAAAGATGAAATAAAGAGTAATGAAAAAGTTAAAAAATTAATTGATCTATCTTTAAAATTGGAGGGGCTAAACCGCAATATGGCTACTCATGCTGCTGGAGTAGTAATAGCAGGAAATAAACTAGCTGAACAATTTCCTCTTTACATCGATCATAGCTCTAATTTAATTCTACCTTCAACACAGTATGATATGTATTCTTCAGAGAATGCCGGATTAGTAAAGTTTGATTTACTAGGCCTCAAAACTTTAACAGTTATTGACAAAACCTTAAAAAGATTAAAACTTAAAAAAATAAATCTTGATATTAGCAAAATAGATCTTGAGGATGAAACAGTGTTTAATCTTCTTTCTACTGGTGAAACTACTGGGCTATTTCAGTTAGAAAGCACAGGCATGAGAGAGGCAATTAAACAAATGAAGCCTAATAAATTTGATGATATTATTGCATTGGTCGCTCTTTATAGACCTGGCCCAATGAGCAATATTCCAATTTACAATGAATGTAAAAATGGCATCAAATCACCAGACTATATACATCCGACTTTAGAGAAAATACTTAAGCCAACTTATGGAATTATAATTTATCAGGAGCAAGTGATGCAAATAGCTCAAACACTTGCAGGTTTTACAGCCGGTGAAGCTGATATTTTGCGAAGAGCAATGGGAAAAAAAAAGAAGGCCGAATTAGACAAACAAAAAGAAAGATTCGTTGATGGTGCAATTAGGAATGGAATACAAAAAGATGTAGCTAATTTTGTTTTTACTAAAATTGAACCATTTGCTCAGTATGGTTTTAATAAAAGTCATGCCGCTGCTTACGCACTAATTGCTTATCAAACAGCATTTTTAAAAACTTACCATAAAGAAGATTTTATAGCAGCGACAATGTCTACCGAATTAACAAATACTTCTAAATTAAGAGAATTTGTCGAAGAGTTAAAGAGATTAAAAATTGAAATAATTAGACCATGTATTAATGAATGTTTTACAGAATTTAAAGCAGAAAAAAATAAAATTTATTACGGACTTGGAGCTATTAAAAATGTTGGTTATGAAGCAATATCAAACATAGTTGCAGAAAGAGAAAAAAATGGAAAATATAAGTCTTTAATCAACTTTATTGAAAGAATTGATATTAAGGACGTAAATAAATTACAGTTAGAAGGTTTAGTTAAATCTGGAGTTTTTGATAAATTTGAAAAAGATAGAAATAAAATTTTAGTATCAATACCAAAAATAATACAACAAATTAAAAATATTAATGAAGACAAATCAAACAATCAAAAAAATTTATTTGAAAATAGTAACTCAAATAACAATTTTGATTACAATAAATCTAAAACTTGGAGTAAAAAAGAGTTTTTATTGGAAGAATTTAAATCTTTAGGTTTTTATATATCCGATCATCCTTTAAATGAATATAATGAGATTTTTAATCAATTAAAGATTATCTCTTATAAAGATTTTTTAAGTAATAATAACAGCGAGGGTTTAGTTGCTGGTACAATCATGTCTATACAAGAAAAAAAAAGTGCAAAAGGAACTCCTTTCGCAATTGTTAAATTCAGTGACAATAAAGGTGATTTTGAACTTTTTTTATTTTCAGAAGTCTTAATAAACAACAGAGACAAAATTAAAGAATCCGAGTCATTTGTATTAACTTTACAAAAAGATAGGATGGCGAAAGATAGTTCTCAAAGAAGAATAAATGTTAGAAAAATAGTAAGCTTAGATGATATTATTGAGAAACCTTATCAAAAAGTTACGATTGAATTGAGTGAAAATTATAACATTACTGAAATTAAGAAAATCTTAGGAAATGAAGGACAAACAGAGATAGATTTAATATTTAACTCAGAGAATAAGAAATTTCATTACAATTTAAAGGGATTTAGAAAATTCGATTTTAATCAGCTAAAAGACCTGAAAAGTAAGGAATATGTAAAAAAAATAACTGTTTAGAAGGTTGATTTTTTACCTTGGTTGTATATATCAGTAATTAATTTCGCACACAGTTTTTAGGGCATTGCCCTCCCGGTCCTTTAATTGGATGTAACTGTGGTGGATTAACCGGAAAAAAATATGAACGTACCAAAAGTAGATATTAAACAATTATTAGAGGCAGGAGTACATCTCGGCCATAAAACCTTAAGATGGAATCCAAAAATGAAGCAATATATTTTTGGTGAGAAAAACTCTATTCATATAATAGACTTAACTCAAACTGTAGAATTTCTAAAAAATGCTTTAGTTCAAGTTCATAAAATAGTCTCTAGCGGTGGGAAAGTATTGATAGTCTCTACAAAAAAACAGGCTTCAGAACAAGTAAGTGATTTAGCTAAAGAAACAAATCAATTTTTTGTAAACTACAGATGGCTAGGGGGCATGCTTACAAATTGGAACACAATTCAAAATTCTATCAAAAGATTAAAAAAACTTGATGAACAGCTATCAAAAGAAAATGTTGGCTTTACTAAAAAAGAAATTTTAAAGTTTGGAAAAGAAAAAGAAAAACTTCATAGATCATTAGGTGGAATTTCAGAAATGAAGAAAACGCCTGATTTAATTTTTATTATAGATACAAACATAGAGTCTTTAGCTGTGGCAGAAGCGAAAAAATTAAGAATTCCAATAATAGCCGTGTTAGATACCAACTCAGATCCAACAGGTATCGATTTCCCAATTCCAGGGAATGATGACGCAAGAAGATCTATAAATTTATATTGTGAGTTATTAAAAAATACAATCATGGATGCAGAAAAATTTATAGAAAAACCAGAAGCCAAAGAAATAAAGAAATCAGATAAGCAATCCGATATTAAAAAAAAATAATCTAAATCTCATTCAAATGTCAAATAAAGATTTACTAGATAATATAAAAAAACTTAGAGAAATGACCGGTGTAGGTTTTAAGGATTGTAAATCTGCTTTAGACGAAACAAAAGGAGATATTGAAAAATCAATAGAATTTTTGAGAAAAAAAGGAATAGCCAAGGCTTCCAAAAAAATGAGCAGAACTGCTTCAGAAGGCTTAGCTTTAGTTAAGGAAGAGCAAGGGGAAATAAGTATTATTGAAATAAATAGTGAAACTGATTTTGTTGCAAAAAACAAAGATTTCATTTCTTTTTGTAAAGAATTATCAGAAATTAATTTTAAAACAAAAGGTAATTTAAATAAACTTAATGAAACCAAGATGCAAAACGGATCATTGGTAAAAGAAAGCCTAGTTAGTCTTATCGCTAAAATAGGTGAAAAAATTACTGTAAGAAGAACTAACTTTTTTGATAATAAAAATGGTCACAACTCTTTTTATGTGCATTCTGCAATAGAAAAAAACATAGGAAAAATAATTTCTGTGGTTAAACTAGAGGGAATTGTGAAAGGAAAAAACGATGACATTGGAACTAAAATATCAATGCATATAGCCGCGTCTAATCCTTTGTCTATAGACAAAAACGGGATTAAAAAAGAAACTATTGATAAAGAATTAGAAATTATAAAAGCTGAAATTATCAATTCAGGCAAACCTAAAGAAATAGCAGAAAAAATTTCAAGTGGAAAAATTGATAAGTTTATAAACGATAATACACTTTTAAATCAAGTTTGGATAATGGATCCCCAAAAAAAAGTGGCAGATATTCTAAAAGAAAAAAAAGTTGATAAAGAAGTGAAAGTTTTAGATTTTTTAAGATACAAAGTTGGTGAAGGAGTTTAATATGAGCTCAGAGTTTAATGAAAAAAATTATTCTTTCAAAATGGAAAAGAGCATACAATCTTTAAAAAAAGATATTTCAACACTTAGAACAGGTAGAGCCAATCCAAACATGTTAGATACAATAAAAGTAGATGTGTATGGTCAAATGATGCCGATAGAACAGCTAGGAACTGTTAGTGTACCGGAAGCTAGATTGATTTCAATTCAAGTATGGGACAAAGGAAATACAGTTTTAATAGATTCCGCAATTCAAAAATCTGAACTCGGTATAAATCCACAAATAGATGGACAAATAATTAGATTAAGAATTCCTGATCTTACCGAGGAAAGAAGAAAAGATCTTATAAAAATTTTAAAAAATATGGGCGAAAAAGGGAAAGTTTCTATTAGAAATGTAAGAAGAGAGGCTAACGAAGAATTAAAAAAAAAATTAAAAGATAAAGTATTAACAGAAGATGAAAATAAAAATTTTGAAAAAAATATACAAAAACTTACAGACGAAAATATTGAAAATATTGATAAAATTTTAATTGAGAAAGAAAAAGAAATTTTACAAATATGAATAAGCTTAACCATGTTGCCTTTATCATGGATGGTAATGGTAGATGGGGAAAATTAAGAAAAAAAGGTAGAAATTTCGGCCATCTTAATGGCGTTAGAACAGTTAAAAAAATTGTAGAAACTTCAATTGGATTAAAAATACCAATTGTAACTTTTTATGTATTTTCAACAGAAAATTGGAAAAGACCTAAATCTGAAATTAATTTCCTGTTTAAATTAATAGTAAATTATTTTAAAGAGGAAATTGATAGCCTTGTAGAAAATGGAATAAAAATTAATATTATAGGCAAAATAAATAAACTACCAGAAAAAATCAGATACTCCCTCAAACAAGTTATTAAATTAACAAAAAAAAATAAAAAAATAATTGTGAATTTAGCAATAAACTACGGCTCAAAAGATGAAATAATCAATTCAGTAAAAAAAATAAAAAAGAAAATTACTATTAAATCAATAGAATCCAATCTTTACACAAAAAATTTGCCAAATCCTGATATTTTAATTAGAACAGGAGGTCACAAAAGACTTAGCAATTTTATGTTATGGCAATTAGCCTATTCTGAGATTTATTTTTTAAGAAAATTGTGGCCTGACTTCAGTGGACAAGATCTTTGTAAAATTATTAATGATTTTAAAAAGATAAAAAGAAATTTTGGAGCTATATAGTATGGAAAAAAATTTAAAGAAGAGAATATATACGTCAATTTTTTTGTTCATAGCTTTATTTTCAATGCTAATTAATAATTTAATATTAGGATATTTTTTGATTATATTAGGCGTACTTTCAATTTTAGAATTCAGTAAAATAAATTCTCTTATATTTCCAAAAAAAAAGATTAAAAAAATATTGATCAATATTTTTTTTATTACCTACATTCTTATATTTTGCTCTGCTTTTTTATTTTTTTCTAATTTTTTGCATTTAAAAATATTAATTTTTATAGTTTTGTTTACATGTGTGGCGTCAGATATCGGAGGATTTATTTTTGGTAAAATTTTCAAAGGACCCAAGCTAACAAAAATAAGCCCAAATAAAACTTATACAGGCTCCTTAGGCTCATTAATATTTTCTTCACTATTGCTATCAATATCAGTCTTTTATCTTACAAAAAATTTTGAATTAAATATTGTAATTATTGGGTGCATTACATCATTAGGCTGTCAAATAGGTGATTTATTTTTTTCTTATTTAAAAAGAAAATCTTCATTAAAAGATACAGGTAATTTTTTACCTGGTCATGGAGGAATTTTAGATAGAGTTGATGGAATCTTGGTGGGTATGCCGGTAGGTTTTTTGGCTTTATTATTAATTTACTAATATGAAAAAAAGTATTTCTATCCTAGGATCAACTGGATCGATTGGATTAAACTCAATAAAAATTATTAAGAAAAAAAAAAAATTATTCAGAATTAATATTTTAGCAGCCAATAAAAACTACAAACTTATATGCAAACAAATTAATGAATTAAATCCTGAGTTTTTTTTTATAAATAATCTAAAGGTTTTTCAAAAAGTTAAAAAAAAATTCCAAAGAAAAAATGTAAAAATCATTAATAATTTCGACTTTAAAATAAATAGCTTAAAAAACTCTGAAATTACAATTGCGGCTATACCGGGTATTGCAGGACTAAAGCCAACTCTGGAATTATTAAAAAAAAGTAAAAAATTATTAATTGCTAATAAGGAGTCAATTATTTGTGGATGGAATTTAATTGAGAAATTAGCTATTAAAAATAACACAAAAATAATTCCAATTGACTCAGAACATTTTTCAATAATGAAGCTTTTAGAAAATCAAAAAATACAAAATATAAATAAGATATATTTGACAGCGTCTGGTGGACCTTTTTTTAAATCCAAATTGTCAAAACTAAAAAATGTTAAACCTAATCAAGCAATAAAACACCCTAAATGGAAAATGGGAAAAAAAATTTCTATTGATTCGTCAACTATGATGAATAAATTATTAGAAGTAGTAGAAGCCCATAAACTTTTTAAAGTTAAATTAGATAATATTAAAATAGTTATACATCCTGAGTCATTAATTCATGCCGTTATAGAGTTTAAAAATGGTTTGCACAAATTTATCTATCATGAGACTTCTATGATCATCCCACTAGCTAATGCAATATTTGACGAAGAAGTAGACATATCTCTTTTTTACAAAAAAAATTTTACGCAAAAAAAAAATTTTTTTCTTAAAAATTTAAGTTTTTTTGATGTAGACTCAAACAGATATCCAATTATAAAACTTAAATCTCGTTTTAATGAATATCCCTCAACGCCAATAATAATAAATGCAGTAAATGAAATATTAGTTGATCAATTTTTAAGGAAAAAAATACCTTTTAACTCATTTTACAGCTATATATTGAATGTATTGAATGATAGAAATTATAAAAAATATGCTGTAAAAATGCCTAAAAACATAAATCAAATATTTCAAATAGATCAATGGTCAAGAAAAATAGTTTGCAACAAATTGAAAGATAATGCTTAAAATTATAATAATTTCTCTCATATATATTTTTAGTTTTTCAAATTTAAGCGCTGAAATCGTTAATAAAATTGAAATAGTAGGAAATAAACGAGTTAGCGCCGAAACAGTAAAAATTTATGGTGATTTAAAAATAAACAAAAATTATTCTGATAAAGATTTAAATTTAATTCTTGAAAATTTATATTCTACAAATTTTTTTGAAGATATAAGAGCAGAAGTAAGTAATGGTGTTCTAAAAATTAATTTAACCGAATATCCAATTATTAATCAATTAATTATTTTAGGAGAACCTAGTAATAAATATAGAGAAGAAATAAAAAAAGTTATAAAATCTAAAGAAAAAGACTCTTTCATAAAAAGTAATATTTCTTCTGATATTGAAACTATAAAATCTTTATATTCTTCCTTAGGATTTAATTTTACAAATGTTAAAAGTAAAATAAAAAAAACAAATAAGAATAGATTAGATTTAGTATTTGAAATTGAAAAAGGTGAAGTTACACGAATTACTAAAATTTCTTTTATAGGTGATAAAAAAATTAAAGATAAAAGATTGAGAGATATTATAGCTAGTGAAGAATATAAGTTTTGGAAATTTATTTCTAGAAACACGAAATTTAACCAAAATTTATTGAATTTAGATATAAGATTACTAACAAATTATTATAAGTCCATGGGATATTACGATGTTAATATTTCATCTAATTCTGCCGAAATTAAAAAAAGTGGAAATGTTGAATTAATCTATTCAATAGATTCTGGAAAAAGATATTCTATAAGTAAAATAATTACAAATGCTGATCAAGTTTTTGATAAAAATATTTTTTATTCTCTAAATAAAAATTATAAAAAAATTATAGGAACGTATTATTCACCATTTAAAGTAAAAAAATTATTAGAAGAAATTGACGAGTTAATAGAAAATAATAATTTACAATTTGTTGAGCATAACGTTGAGGAAATTATAGAGGGAGATTCAATAACAATAAAATTTAATATATTTGAAGGTCAAAGAGTCCTTGTGGAGAGGATAAATATTTTAGGCAATAATATAACTAATGAAAGTGTAATTAGAGGTGAGCTATTGATAGACGAAGGCGACCCTTTTACTGATTTAGGGCTTGAAAAATCTATATCTAAAATTAAATCAAGAAATATTTTTAAAAATGTAAGCTCTAAAGTTATAGATGGATCATCTCCTGATTTAAAAACTATTGAGATCGAAGTTGTTGAACAACCGACAGGTGAAATAAGTGCTGGTGCTGGAATAGGAACTAGCGGTGGAAGTTTTGCTTTTACAGTAAAAGAAAATAATTGGCTTGGTGAAGGGAAGAGAGTTTCTTTTGACATGGCTGTAGATGCAGAGTCTATTGCTGGAACTGTAAATTATACTGATCCTAATTACGACTTACTTGGCAATGAATTAAATTATTATGTAAGTAGTAAATCAAATGACAAACCAGACCGAGGATTTGAGAATTCAATAATTAGTGCAGGTATAAGTACTGCTTTTGAGCAATATAGAGATATATATACAAATTTAGGTATTAGTGCAGCTTACGACGATTTAAGAACTGATAACACGGCCTCCGCCTCTTTAAAGAAACAAAGTGGAGATTTTACTGAACTCACAGCCTCTTATGGTTTTAGATATGACAAAAGAAACAGAGCTTTTATGCCAACTAATGGATCGATAATAAGCTTCCAACAAAGCTTGCCACTATATGCAGATAAATCATTTATCGACAATTCATTTTCTGTAAGCAGTTATAAAACTTTAAATGAAAATGTTATAGGAGCTGGTAAGTTTATTGTCTCTGCCATTAACGGCTTAAATGATGAGGATGTCAGGATAAGTAAAAGAAAAACATTAAGTTCAAGCAGATTAAGAGGTTTTGAAAAAGGTAAAGTTGGGCCAGTAGATGGTCTTGACCATGTTGGTGGTAATTATTCAGCTGCAGTAAATTTGGAAGCGAGTATGCCAAATTTATTACCAGATTCAACAAATACAGATATAGCATTCTTTTTAGATTTTGGTAATGTTTGGGGAGTCGATTATGATGATACAATAGACGACAGTAATAAATGGAGATCATCTACAGGTGTTGCAGCAAGCTGGATTTCTCCTTTAGGTCCAATGACTTTTATTTTATCGACAAATATATCAAAAGCCTCTACAGACGAGACTGAAGGATTTAATTTTAATTTAGGAACTACTTTTTAAATGAAGTACATAAATAAAATAATTATTTTATTATCAGTTCTTGTTTTTTTTCAGACTAGTTTATCAGCAGACGTACCATACTACGTAGATTTTAAATTTATTTTAAATGAAAGTAGCGCTGGAAAAGGTGCTCAAAAATATTTAAAAGATAAACTAAGTAATGGTATTAAAAAGATTCAAGAAAAAGAAAAAAATATTCAAGAGGAAGAAAAAAAAATAATTCAACAAAAAAAAATAATTTCTGCTGATGAATACAAAAAAAAAGTCAATAGTTTAAGAAAAAAAGTGACCTCATTAAGAGACGAAAGAAACACGTTGCTAGATAACGTTGCTAAACAAAGAACAAAAGCTAGAAATGAACTTTTAAAAAATTTAAATCCAATTTTAAAAGATTACATGAAAGAAAAAAAAATAAGAATGGTTATCGATAAAAAAAGCTTACTGCTTGCTGATGAGTCGCTCGACATTACTAAAGATATTTTAAAAATTTTAAATACTAAATTAAAATCAATCAAATTAAACTAATAAGTTTAATGAAAAATACAATTTTTTTTAAAAAAAATAATTACTCTATAACAAAAATTTTTCCTGATATTAAATTTAAAAATATTTCAAAAATAAAAAATGTGAGATCTCTTGATAAATCAGAAAAATTTGATTTAACTTTCTTTGACTCATCAAAGTATAAAAAACAGGCAACGAATACAAAAGCATCTTATTGTATTACTACTGATAAATTAAAAAATTTTTTACCAAATTCTACCGAGAAAATTATTGTTAAAAATGTTTTATTTGAATTAGCAAAAGTTCTTAAAAAAATTTATCCTGATGCAGACAAAGATTATCCTGATATGTCTCTTAAAGTTGTATCAAAAAGTAAATTTAAAGGTGTAAAATTTGGTAACAATGTTTTAATTGGAAAAAATGTCAAAATTGGTAAAAATACCCTTGTTGGATCCAATGCTATTATAGAACATGATGTTATAATTGGAAAAGATTGTGTTGTGGGTTCACAAGTAGTTTTAAAAAATTCGTTATTAGGAGATAATGTTGTGATTCAGGATGGATGTAAAATTGGTTCAAAAGGTTTCGGATTTATACCTCTTAAAGAAAATAATTTAAAATTTCCTCATATTGGTAGAGTCTTAATAAATAATAATGTTGAGATAGCTTCCGGGTGCACTATTGATAGAGGATCAGTTGGGGACACTGAGATAGGAAAAAATACTTATTTGGATAATCAAGTCCATATAGCTCATAATGTCAAAATTGGTAACAATTGCATGATTGCTGGCCAGGTAGGCTTTGCAGGAAGTAGTACAATTGGCAACAACGTTTCAATAGGAGGACAAGCAGGTATATCTGGCCATTTAACCATTGGAAATAATGTCAAAATTGGTGGTGGTAGTGGAGTAATTAAAGATATCGAAGACAATCAAGTAGTAATGGGTTATCCAGCTATTCCATTTAAAATGTTTATAAAAAATTGGAAAAAATAATGAATAGCACTGAAATAGATAAAAAAAAAATTGAAAGTCTTCTTCCTCATAGAGAGCCAATGCTTTTAATAGACAAGTTAACCAAAATTGTTCCTTTAAAATCTGCAACAGCTATTATGCATGTAAAAAAAGATGGTTTTTATGTTCAAGGACATTTTCCGGGTCAACCAGTCATGCCAGGTGTTTTGATAGTGGAAGCTTTTGGCCAAGCTGCTGCAGCATTGACAGCTTATGGAATTGATCCTAAAGAATATGCTAATAAATTAGTCTATTTAATGGGAGTAGATAAAGCTAGATTTAGAAACCCCGTTATACCGGATTGTGAATTACATTTAGAAATAGAGGCTGTAAGGTCCCATGGAAGAGTATGGAAATACAAAGGTACAGCTAAAGTTGACGGAAAAAGAATGGCAGATGCTGAATGGTCAGCAACAATAGTGGATAGAAAAGAATGATACATCAATCAAGTGTTATAGACGCAAAAGCTAAAATTCCCAAAAGTATAAAAGTTGGTCCTTTTTGCTACATAGGCCCAGAAGTTCAACTTGGAGAAAATGTTGAATTAATTTCCAATGTACATATAGAGGGAAACACCAAAGTAGGTAACGGAACAAAAATCTTTCCTTTTGCAAGTATAGGAACACAGCCGCAAGATTTGAAATATAATAATGAAGAAAATAGCACAATCATAGGGGATAACAATATCATTAGAGAGTATGTAACAATAAACCCAGGAACAGCTGGCGGCGGTTCTAAAACAATTATTGGAAATAATTGTTTGTTTATGATTTCTTCTCATGTCGCACATGATTGTAAAATTGGAAACGATGTTATAATTGCAAACAATGTTCCTTTAGGAGGACACGTAACTATAGAGGATTCTGTTGTTATAGGAGGAAATTCTGCAGTACAACAATTTACTAGAATCGGAAGACTAGCAATGATTGGTGGAATGACGGGCGTATTAAAAGATGTAATACCGTTTGGCTTGTCAATTGGAAATAGAAACTATTTACAAGGTTTAAATCTTATTGGGTTAAGAAGAAAAAAATACGAAAATCAAATAATTATGGGATTAGATAAAGCGTATAAAGAAATTTTTTCTTCAAAAAATCTTCACGAAAATCTTAGCGAAATTAATGGAGAGTACAAAAATAATAAATTAGTAAATGAGGTAATAGCTTTTATAGAAAAAGACAAAAAAAGACCCATTTGTTCACCGCAAAGTTGAAATAATTATGATCGGGCTAATTTTTGGGGAAACAGATTTTCCAAAACAAATCTTAAAAAAAATAGATAAAAAAGTAAAATATTTAATAATAGATTTAACAAGCAATAAAGATTTTAAAAAAAATAGAAATTCATATTCTGTATCAATTGGTCAATTTGGAAAAATAATTAATATTTTGAAAAAAAATAAATGTAAAAAAGTTCTTTTTGCAGGAAAAGTAAAAAAACCAAACTTTTCTAAAATTAAACTAGACTTAAAAGGCGCATATTATATTTCTAAAATAATAAAAAGTTCTAAATTAGGTGATGCGGCTGTTTTAAAAGAAGTAATTAATATTCTAAAAAAAGAGAAAGTTAATACTGTTAGTTCAAATATTTTTACACCCGAGCTTAGTTTGACTAGAGGAGATTATTCAAAGATAAAACCAAATTTTCAAGATAAAAAAGATATTGATTACGCTATCAAAAAACTAAACAAGACAGGTGCTCATAGCTTTGTTCAAGGAGCGGTTTGCCGAAATAATAAAATTATTGCTGTAGAAGGTAAAGAAGGAACACAAAAAATGCTAAAAAAAATTAAAGATAAAAATGGTGGTGTCTTGGTAAAATTTCCTAAAAAGAAGCAGGATATTAGAATAGATTTACCGACGATTGGACTTAATACACTTATACAGTGTAAAAAGTCTGGGCTAAAAGGAATAGTTTTGAAACATAAGAAAAATATTTTTTTAGATCAAAAAAAAAGTATTAAATATGCAAATAAAAACAAAATGTTCATTACAATAAAATGAAAAAAATATTTATTTTAACGGGTGAAGCATCTGGTGATAAATTAGCTTCAAAAGTAATAATAGATTTACAAAAAATTAATCCTAATTTAGAATTTCTCTCTGTGGGAGGTGAAAATTTAAAAGCAATAGGAATAGAATCTATTTATGATTTAAAGGAAATTACTTATTTAGGTTTCACAAGTGTAATATTAAATGTTTTTAAGATAAATAAAAAAATAAATGAAACTGTAAAAAAAATTATTGAATTTCAACCAGATTTATTATTTACAGTTGATAGTCCAGATTTTACTCTAAGAGTCGCCGAAAGGGTAAAAAAAATAAATATAGGTATAAAAACTGTTCATTACGTTGCTCCTCAAGTCTGGGTATGGAGAGAAAATAGAGTTAAAAAAATTAAGAAGTTTATAGACCACATTTTATTACTTTTTAATTTTGAAAAACCTTATTTTGATAAAGAGGAATTTAGTAATGAATTTGTTGGTCATCCTTTGTTAGAAACTAAAAATGAAGAAAAAATTCATATAAATCAAATTATTGGAAAGAATAATGCTATTATTTCTGTTTTTCCCGGAAGTCGTAAGTCTGAAATTGAAATTTTAACTCCCATAATAATAAAATTTATATTAATAATGAACGAAAAATATAAAAATTTTCAATATATTTTTCATTCCACAAAAACTTATAATAGTTTAATTAATTCCTTAATTAATTCTAAGGATTTAAATAATTGTGAAGTTATTAGTGATAATAAAATTAAGTCACATGTTTTAAAAAAATCTATATTTGCTATAGCAAAATCTGGAACGGTTTCTTTAGAAATATGTAATGCTAATATTCCTTCAATTATTTTATATAAAATGGGTTTTATTAATTTTCTAATTATAAAAATGCTGGTAAAGACTAAATTTGCAAACATAATAAATATAGCTGCTAAAGAGGAAATTATTCCAGAATTACTTCAGTCAAATTGTAATGCTAGCAATATCTACAAAAAAGTCTCAAATTTTTTAGAAAACCCAAATAGAATTAAAGATCAACTAATCAGAACCCAATCTGTTATTAAAAAGCTAAAAACTGAAAAACCTCCGGCTGAGTTAGCCGCAATATCTCTAAATAGTTTTTTGCAGAGTTAAAAAATAAATTTACATCTTTAATTTATTCAGTTTCTTTTAAAACAACACAACCTGAAGAGGTAGTTAAATATTTTTAAGAGCTTATTTAATAAGAAAATTAAAATTTTAACACCCAAATCGTTCATATAAACTATACAAACTGATAGTATTTAGTCTGTATTAAATTATAGTCATATTATGGATCTGATTCTTGTCATAATAATTGGTGCAATTGTAGCCACTACGGGTGTTATTGATCCTAAATCTAATGAAACTAATGATGTTGTAAAAGCTCGTGAAATTGAGGTAACAACACCAGTTGTTCAGGAAGCTAAACCAGAGCCCGAGCCTCAACCTGTGCCAGAACCTGACCCAGCACCTGAACCAGCACCGGAGCCAGAGACTGAACCAGCACCGGAGCCAGAGACTGAACCAGCACCGGAGCCAGA